>Ga0315547_1000651_pt1 | contig 32285 bp, 24 predicted proteins | sample SalMarSW160240MG_2_FD_202542 | JGI IMG/M metagenome (GOLD analysis project Ga0315547, IMG submission 202542) | Salt marsh sediment microbial communities from the Plum Island Ecosystem LTER, Massachusetts, United States - Salt Marsh Sediment SW1601-240 ...
GCATCATAGGAGCCGATGAAGATCTGAGTACCCAATTCTTAAACCTTAACAACCTACTCCGTAGAAACCTCGAGGTATCTTAAATTGCCAATATCCAGGAAAAGATTTCTGAGACAGGGCACTAGTTTACTGTTCAATCTAAAAAAAATACATTACGTTCGTTCGTTAAAGAAATTTTCGGAAAAAGACGAACCCGATTTTACAGTTGTTAAACATTTAGTCAAATCTGGCGACCATGTAGTGGATATTGGAGCCAATGTTGGCTGGTATACAAGAATGTTATCAGGCTTGGTAGGTGATGAGGGACAAGTGTATAGTGTTGAACCCATATCTACAACATTCAAATTGTTGTCATATTGTGTTAATCAATTGAGACTACGAAACGTCACACTGTTCAACTGTGGAATTTCTGAAAAGGACGGTTCAGCAATGATGGAAGTGCCAAAGTATGAAGGAGGGGGCGACAATTTCTATCAAGCAAGAATTGTCAGCAAAAAGGACGTGGACCCATCATTGAAACATTATGAAGTCGTTTTGAAATCGCTAGATTCCCTCTTTTCAGGTTTATCAAATAGAATTTCTTTTATAAAATGTGATGTTGAAGGTCATGAATTCCAGGTTGTCAAAAGTGCCAAAAAACTTCTTGCTAATTGTAAGCCGGCATGGCTTATAGAAATTTCCGGAGATCCTGACAGCAAAAATTCCGAGGCGTTCAAACTCTTTAACACGTTTGATAAGAAAGGATATAAGGCTTGTTGGTTTGATTGCAAACGGCTTAAGAAACGTTTTCCCGGAGATAAATCGGTCAATTATTTTTTTCTGACCGACAACCATATATCTTCAATGCTCCGGGGAAATGGCTCTCTTTTGGCCGGCTTTTCCAAAAATACTGCTTGCCGTTCATTAGATACTTAAAGCTACTTAAGAAGCAACAAGATATGGCAACGAACCTCAGATATAAATGTTCCTCGAATTATCCCAAGCGAAGGGAAGGAATCCTCGACCTGCACAAAAGGGGCCATGGTTCTGTCCCGATAAATCGATATGACAGTCAATATACGGGAAATCCTTATGGTAATCCCTTGATGGGCCTCTGTTATTACGGTGATAAACTGGTTGGACAGGAAAACTACATTATGCATGACATAGCATATCGTGGAAGAATATTCAAAGGTGCTTTGGGTGTTGATTCGCTCGTTGACCCAAAGTATCGGCTGTTCTGCGGCATATTCGGGAAGCTCTGTCAATTAACAACTGATGAAATGAAAAAGAAAATGGACATCCTGTGTGCCTTTGCCAATGAGGAATCCAAGAAATACTATTTGAAATATTTTGAGTGGAAAGTTCCTACAAAAATACAAGTCTATAAGAAGGTCACCCGATATTCAGGTGTCAATCGAGAAAGCATCCTCTTTTTCGCACGACCCGGAAAGCTGCACAAAGATCTGACTTTGAAAAAGGTGAACGAATTCGATCCCGATATCCTGAATCCAGTAATAGATCAATTTTTGAAGACCACAAACCAGCTTTACTTTTACAAGACATCCGCTTTTCTCAACTGGAAGTTTCTTAACAACAAGCACTATGATGTTACCGGATATTATATTCTGTATAGAGGTAATGTTATTGGTTATTGTACGACTTACAATGATGGCATCGAAAAAAAGATAGTTGATATACTCCTGAAAGAAAATGATATCAAACTCTTTGAAAAAACGATCTCGACACTTGCTTATGTATCCAGAAAAGAAGGGTTGAGAAGACTCGTCATCTATGCGACACCGAATTGCTGGTATGAAAAGGCCCTGAAGAGGCATTTCTTCATATGGCGTTGGGATTTTGATTTCATCACATTGTCTTTTCAACCGTTACCGGAAACAAACTGGATCATTCACATAGGAGATTTGGATATTTTTTAATGATACCGATTCCATTAGGGGATAAAAAGAATCTCAGAAAGGAGAAGAATTTATTAAGATGAATGTTGAAGATGAATTGATACGTTATATCATAGAAACCACAGGAACGACCGTTTTACCGGATACGCCTTTAGTTGAAGAAGGCATTATCGATTCCATGGGTGTTATGGACCTGTTGGCTTTTATCGAAACGACTTATGGTATAAACCCTGACATGGATGACCTGACGATCGAAAACTTTGAGACCGTAAATGCCATTAAGAATTTTATTGTAAGTAAAAGGGGTAATGTATGAGGCTCAGGCCATTTTTAATCAGGCATTTATTGGAGGATACGGCAGCTAAGTATCCAGCGCAAATAGCTGTGAAACACAAGGAGCGTAGGATCACGTACAAACAGTTGTACGAGGATTCTCTCAAAATGAAAGAGCTTCTCCTAATCCTTGGAATCAAGAAAGGGGATCGAGTCGGTATTCTGCTTGAGAAGTCTATTGAGCAGTTGGTCAGCCTGTTCGGTACATCCATGGCCGGTGCTGTTTTTGTGTTTCTCAATCCGGTCTTGAAAAAGAGGCAAATCGAATACATCATTAATGACTGCCAGATAAAAATCCTGATTACGAGGACAAAATACCATCAGAAAAATGATCTCAACATGCCGAATCAGTTTATCTATGTTGATGAAGCAACAGGAGAATCCCGGCACCCCTTCTGGTATCGCGTCAAAGAAGAACTGGGTTTGAATGAAACCGGCGTCGACCACATTTCCGATGACACCGCCTGTCTCATCTACACTTCAGGCTCGACCGGCTTACCCAAGGGCGTGGTTGTTCCCCACAGAACGGTTGTGGACGGCGCCAAGATAGTAAGCCATTATCTTGGCATAACCAAGGAGGACAGGCTTATCAGCGTCCTGCCTTTTAATTTCGATTATGGGTTGAACCAGGCAACCAGTTCCATATTATGCGGAGCGATGCTCGTGATGCATCAATTCTTCCTGCCTAATGACCTTTTGAAGGTATTGCGAGATGACAAGATCACGGGATTCGCCGGGATGATCCCCATATGGATCAAGCTGTTCAATGAAAAATATGCCCTAAAATCTGACAATGACTTTCCTCACCTGAGATATATAACGAACACGGGCGGAAAGGTGCCTAAACCGATCGTAAATAAGATGCGTGATTTCTTTCCGAATACAAACATTTTTCTGATGTACGGTCTTACCGAGGCATTCAGGAGCACTTACCTTCCCCATGAAGAGATCGAAAGACGGCCCGACTCCATGGGCAAGGCCATACCAGACGTCGAAATTCTGGTCATCAACAGTAAAGGAGAGGAATGTGCCCCTGGCGAACCAGGTGAGTTGGTCCATAGGGGAGCCTTGATCACAAAAGGCTATTGGAATGATCCGGAAAAAACCAATAAGGTTTTCAGGAAAAATCCTATTTTAAAAGATCAGCAACACCTCAATGAGATTGTGGTATATTCAGGCGATCTCGTGAAAAAGGACGAGGAAGGGTTTCTTTATTTTATTTCTCGAAGGGATGAGATGATCAAGACTTCAGGTTACAGGGTTAGCCCAACGGAAATCGAAGAAGGGCTGATAGAGATCCCAAATGTAAGCAATGCTGTAGTTTTCGGACGAAGAATGGAGAGCGGTGACCAGAATATCGTGGCAATCCTCGAGACGAATCATTTACAGATAGAGAAAGCAAAGATTCTCCAGGAATGCAGAAAATTGATGCCTACGTACATGGTTCCCCATGAAATCTATTTTGAAAAAGTATTCAAAAAGACGGCCAATGATAAGGTCGATCGATCATTCTTAAAAGAAAAATGGTTGGCTATAGAGGCGCATGATGGAGCTTAGGGTGAAGAAGACTTTATCGAACGTTATAACCCTGACTCCAAGCCGTTCAAATGACGAAAAAGAGAAGTCAAGAGGGCATAGATCAAAGATAATATAGATAAATTAATCAGTTAAGCACTAAATTATCCGTTTTAAAAAGACCACTTATTCTAAAACGAGTAAATATGGAAGGAGTAAATATGGTTAAGCGCTGTTCACGCTGCATTATGCCGGAAACGATACCCAACATCACCTTTGATAAAAATGGTGTTTGTAATTACTGTAATGAATACACTCAGTCGAACAATGTTACTATATCTTATAGTAATTTAAATAATATCAGAGAGAGAAAAGAAAAATTTAACAATTTGATTAGACAAGCAAAAGAAAAAAGGATCCAAGCTGGATCTAAATATGATGTAATGGTTGCACTAAGTGGGGGAAGAGATAGTTCATATGTAGCCTGGGCACTAAGAAAAATGGAATTAAAGGTATTATGTGTAAACTATAATAATCCCTTTTCCTCCCCACAAACAATGATAAATATAAAAAATTTGGTAAAAAAAATTAACGCTGATCTTATTACCTTTCAGTTCCCTAATAAACGACAAGAAAGATGCAGCGAAAACAATCTTAAGGCATGGCTTAAAAGGCCTGATTTAGGGTCTATTGGCCTTGTCTGTCTGCCTTGTAAGTCCATATATCTTGAATTTTTTAAGATAGCTAAAAAACACAATGTCAGTTTAATATGGGATGGATCGAGTCCTAATGAAGGGAGCATCTTCAAATTAGAAGCCAGAGCAGGAAAAGGAATACGACCTCATTCATTACAGTCCTATCTGAAGATGGGGTCGAAATTCATAAAAAATTATAGATATTTAAAACCATGCAATATTATACCTGGCATTTCTACATTATTAAGCCTCGATGGGAATACATCATATTTGCGTTGGAGGTATCCAGATATTGAAAAGTGTGGATATTTTTGGTTCCACCCTTATAATGAAGAAGAAGTAAATCAAGTTTTAAAGGATGTGGGTTGGTCAAAGGCAAAAGATAACAAATCTCCATGGCGTTTCGATTGTGAAATCGATTCTTTGAAAAATTATTTATATATTCAATTAATCGGAGCTACAGAGAAAGATGACCGCTTTAGTAAAGACATCCGATCAGGTTTGATGACCAGGGAGGAGGCACTTCAACGACTGGAAGAAGGGGAAGTGAATATTGATATCGTTAAAAGAGTATTAAAGAAAATTCATATGAACCTTTCTGATATTGATCTCATTGAAAAAATATAATAACTATCTACTCGACCTTTTTAAAATTATCTATTTTGAAAAAGTATTTAAAAAGACGGCCAATGATAAGGTCGATCGATCTTTTATAAAGGAGAAGTACGCCAATTCACTTACTACGTGATGACATAAGCTAGCTCAATGAAATTATGTGTTCACCGCAGAGACGCTGAGAGCGCTGAGATGTAAAGATTATTACTTTTCCCCCGCAGGGGCAGGTTGTTTTTGCCCATCGTCATCTCCCGATGGGCAAAAAAGAAAAACCCTCAGCGCGCTCTGCGTCTCTGCGGTGAATAAAGTGAAATTGATGTCCTCAGAGGAGTAACATGGAACTTAGAGAACACAAAGGCAAAATATATATCCGGAATTTTTGCTTCGAAGATATTGCTGAAGAGTACGGGACCCCATTCTATCTCTATGACTTGAACACCATAAAGAAAAAGATCGAAGGCTTCAGGCAGGCATTCGGAAATGACATAGAACTCTTTTATGCCGTTAAGGCCAACCCTAACCTGGAAATACTCAAGGCGATTCGAGAAGATCTTGGCGGCCTTGATATCTCATCCATCGGTGAGATGGAGCAGTCCTTATTGGCCGGATATGAGGCAGCTCAGTTGAGTTTTGCCGGTCCCGGCAAGACTCGGGTTGAACTTGAAGAAGCTATAAAACAAGGCGTAGGGATCATCAGTGCGGAATCCATGAGGGAGCTTAAAGACATAAAAGAAATCGCTTTGAAACTATGTGTGCGGGCGAACATAGCGATTCGCATCAACCCGAAACTGTTAATCAATGAATTTGCAATCAAAATGGGTGGAAAAGCGACACAATTCGGCATCGATGAAGAAGATATACATGATGCAATCGAATACGTCAGACAAAATGGAGATGCCTTCAATATGTTAGGCATACACATATACGCCGGAACCCAGTGCATGAACGAGGAGGCCCTATCTAAAAATATTTTGAACATTCTTGAAATTGCATGGCAGATAAAAGAAACATATGGATTTGAGTGTCGTTGGATCAATTTCGGCGGTGGTTTTGGTGTTTCATATTATGAAGAGAATTTAGATATCAATTTGAATATTATTGCAGAACATATAAAAGGACCTATCCAAAAATATAAGTCGTCAACAAAGGTGGTGCCTCGTCTTGTTATTGAGCTGGGCCGTTACCTTGTGAGTGAAGCCGGCATGTATGTTGCGCGTGTGATCAGCGAAAAAAAGTCACGGGGTGAAGATTTTTTTGTGCTGGATGGCGGGATGAATCATCATTTGGCAGCTTCCGGTAACCTGGGGGCGATACTAAGGAAAAACTACCTGGTTAAAAATTTGACCACCCCTGACATTCCTGAACAGAAATGCAACCTTGTAGGGCCTCTGTGTACGCCGCTTGATCTGATGGGCCGAAACGTTATCCTTGAACAGCCGAAGATCGGCGATCTAATAGGTTTCCTAAACTCCGGCAGTTATGGATTTACTGCAAGTCCTCTGCTGTTTCTCGGCCATGAAACACCGATTGAGTTGATGGCCAGACATAATGAGATCAGTGTCATTAGGAAAAGGAAAGGGATTTCGGATTTCAACTAAAATTAAATCACAAGTAATCCATCCCGGCGTCGGGATCAGAATTGAAGAGCTTCTGTCGTTTTCCGCGAAAATAGAGACGGCATGTTAGACAGGATCTACAGGATTTACAAGATCATTTGCCCCGGCCGGAAGCCGGACCAAATACTGTATCCGCGTTGCGGAGGGGAATAGAGCGCTTGTTAAGCGCAACATCCGGTGGTCCGAACAATTTTCCCTGGAGCAGAAGGAGACTCCTCGCTAAGGGCCATGGCTGTTTGTCTGCTTGCCCGCCGACTTTGTGTGGCGGTTTGTCTCCGCCAACCAGGCAAAATATCTGGTCAATCCTGTGAATCTTGTCCAAAACACGAGAAGAAGATTAAGACCCTTAGCAAGGGACTTCCTCATACCACCAGTTCTACTGGTGGTGCTGATTAATAAGATAGCAATGGGGGTCATGACAAATGAGCAAAACTGTCAAACTAGATGATAAGTATCATATCGAAGTCTTTAGTGATTGTAAGGAAATTGTTGGGTTGAAAAGGAACTGGGATACTCTAGCATGTAAACACAATATTTACCAACCATGGTTCATGTATGCATGGTTTAGCCTATCCTGGAAACACTTTTCAAAAAGTTCTGGTCCTTATGTTATAACCTTAGTTAGCGAAGGTGAACTTGTTTTGATTGCACCTTTTATCACCAAAAAGGAGAGATATAAAGGCTTGTGCCAAGTCAAGAAAGTTGAAGTGCTGGGAAGTCATTATTCTCCCATCGGAAATGTCATCTTCGCTAGTAAGGATATGGAGTTAAGGAGGGAGTGGCTTACGTGTCTCTTTAGGTTCTTATCAACGGAATCCCAAGAATGGAACGTTATTGAAATTGATGCTCTTCCAAACGAGGACGGCAGTAGTGATTTATTCAGAGCGACGCTGGCAGACTTGTCTATAAGCTATCATGACTATTTCTGTTACAATAATGTCTATTTAGATAGCATTGATTACGATGGCGCTGAATATTTGAAGCGCAGATCTAAGAACACAAGGCAGCAGGTTGGCAAAAAGAAAAGAAGGCTTGAGCGGCAAGGCGCTCTCGAAATACGGATCTTCTCGGCAATGGAAAATTTCGACTTTTGCGTTAATGCTTATTACTCAGTGCGTAGCAGGAGTTGGAAAGCCCCCGAATTGGACTCAACCTTCCACAGGGACTTTTGGAAGTTTGCCGCTAGAATGGGTTGGTTTAGATGCGGTTTACTTTTATATAATCAGACTGTAATTGCCACATTAATTGTTATTGTATACGGAAAAAAGGCCTATCTACTCGAAACGAACTACGACCAGGAATTCTCTGAATGGAGTCCTGGGCTCATTCTCAACGCAGAAGTCGTTACACACCTGATAGATAAGGATTGTGTTACAGAGCTAGATACTATGAAAGGAGATGAGCCTTATAAGAAGAGTTGGTTCCCGAAAGAGAGAGATAGATTTGGCTTAGTGATTTTTAGTAATGACATAAAAGGTAAAATTTTGTGTGCGATTACAAAAAAGTGTCTTCCGCTGTTTGAAAATTCTCAGGTTGCTAGGTTCTTCAAGCGTACAATTATAAAGGGATTACAATTTTTCAAGAGAGTTTAGCTTTTGCTATTTTTAATTGGCTGATCGTTAGAAAGCTACACGTGAGCTGAATATACCCTAACGTCTCCAGAAATTCTGGATTTGAAGGCGGTCTTTGATTGCGTTGCTTTTTCAAGGACATCGAGAAAGTGCCACATATCTTTGTGAACTGCCTCATTGGCGGTCATTGTGAGGGTAAACTCCCCTTGGGGTTTTGCCAGACAAGCCGTAACCGTCAGACGAACGCATCTTTTCTTTTCTCCCCACTACACTAAAGTTTTTCGCTGTTGGGAAAATATAACCGCTGTCTCTCTTTGACAATAGAAGAATATTGGCAACCCCGCCGGAAAGATGGCGGGCAAGAAGGCAAGTACATGGGTTACACAATCAGTCCGTGTTTATCCATGGGCAGGAGTTGCCACTTGTCCGAAAGCAGTTCCCGAAGATGTTTGACCGGATGACTCATACAAAAAGGACTGGACACCGCAGAGAAGAGAGAGAAAGGGAATAACTGCATTCAATAAAACTATGAAAGGACGAACTGCCGCCTTCGTAATGACAAAGTTAATGCCGACAGTAAAAAGGTCTCCAAGATTGGCTAAAATGACAGAAGCAGTTTCCTGTTACCTTAGGGGGCGATAAACCAAGAAGTCCTTGGACACAGCATGAGAGCGTAACAGATCTCGCCCACTAAACAATATGTGACCCACCAGGTCTAAGGCGCGGGCAATAATACCGCAACGTGCAACACGTATGATATTGCGGAGAGCATAATTGGTAGTATAGGGTTCGTCATAGCCTCGATACATGTGAGATGGAAATAAGAGTAGTCAAAGATTTTCGTTCGTTTATAGGGCTTCGGAAAATATGGAATCGGATTGCTAACGAGCAGGGGCAAAACACACCATTTTTAACACATGAATGGTTCTCATTGTGGCTTAATCATTTCGCTAAAAATAGCGAGCTGTTGATTCTATTGGTTTGCAGGGGAGAGGATATCTTGGCCATAGCTCCTTTACGAGTCTCGAATGATCGAACCGGCCCATTCAGTTATAAAAAAATAGAATCGATAGGGAATGTTTATTCACCTATTCGGAGTGCAATATTTGGGGGAATGGATCCTGAAGAAAATATGTTATATCTGACTGCGGTTCTCAAGCATCTTTTTTATGATTACAGGCACTGGGATGTCTTGGACCTTGGTCCGTTAGGAAGTGATAGCGAATTCCTCCGAATTGTACAAAGGATCCTGTGCGGAAAAAGGAGGAATTACGTTGAGGAGACAAACTCATACAATTGGTTTTTGAAGGGAATTGATCGTTCAGGGATTGAGTTTGTGAACGCCAGGCCGAAGAAGATTTTAGCAGAACTTAAACGGCGCAGGAGAAGGCTTGAGGATCTCGGCAGAGTTGAAATCCGAATTGTGGCAGGTAGCGAGAATCTGGAGGAGTATATACAGTGGTATTATGATGTTTACTCGAAAAGTTGGAAGGAAAAGGAAGGAATCGGTCCTACATTTCACCGGGATTTAGCCCTGTTGGCAGCAGAAAAGGGGTGGCTTCGTCTTGGCTTCCTATTGCTGGACGACTATCCGATTGCTACACAATTTCGTATTGTTTATAAAGATATTTGCTATTTCTTAAAAACTGCGTATGACAGAGATTATAAAAAGTTCAGCCCAGGAGTCATGCTGCTCGAAGAAATGATAAAATATGTAATCGATACAGACAAAGTTAAATACATTGATTTCGGGCCTGGGGATGAATCCTACAAGGCGAATTGGGCTTCAGAAAGAAGGGGAATGGTGAATTTATTTGTGTTTAATAGGAATTTCAAAGGCAGGGTACTTGAATTTGGCAAAACGGAGCTGGCACCTTTTGTTAGAAAGCACAGGAGGTTGCAAGGACTAAAGCGGAGAATCTATGAAAGCGTACCGAGTGGTGAATAGTCGAAATACAGCGTAAAGCACTTTTTATGTCTCTGTATATTCCAAGCAAAGCAACCAATTGGGTTCAGCCTCTTTTCACAAACAATAACAAGTTTGCTGCGAATACTTATCCAATTAACAGCGAGCGACTGATCTATTTTTATTCTGGTCGATACGCTCTCTCCGCAGGTCTTACTGTTCTTGGACTAAAGCCGGGAGACAAGATTCTACTTCCTTCTTACAACTGCTGGATCGAGGTCGAAACGGCTTTGTCTATAGGACTCAATGTGCAGTTTTACAGAATCAAGAGTGATTTGACGGTTGATGTTAATCATTTGGAGAGGTGCATAGACGAGGAAACAAGGGCGGTACTGGTAACCCATTATATGGGATTTCCTCAATCTCTTGATGAGATCAAGGATGTGTGCAGAAGATACGGTCTGTACCTGATAGAGGACTGTGCGCATGCTTTCCTGAGTGATCGTGGTGGCGTACCTGTTGGGACAATAGGGGATATCAGTATTTTTAGCTTCAGAAAATCGCTACCAATTCCAGACGGTGGAGGGCTTGTTCTGAATTTGCCTGGGCTTCTCTATGGAAAAGAGACAAGAAAGCCGAATGGGCTTTCGCTGGCATTTGTACTGGTCGAATACTTGAAACTGCAAAAGAGGGGTGAAGGACATACAGCCAGAACGATCATAGAACAAATCATCAGAAACCTAGCATATTGGACGTACCTTGGCCTCAGGTTTTACTTGCGAGGAATCCACAAGGTTTCCGGGGATAGGGGACATTACTTAGTCTACCCCAGTGGAAATTTCTATAGGAGTGACTTGGAAAATTGGGGGATCTCTGATATTTCAAGAAAGACTCTGAAGAGATCCGATATTGTGACGATTAAAAGGAATAGACAGAGAAACTTCCAGGTCCTGTTGGAATATTTCAGAGACGATTCACGAGTTAAGTTGCCCTTTAGTGAGATCGAGAAAGGCGCTTGTCCGCTTTTTTTCCCAATTATTATAGAAAATAGAGATGGTTTTTACAAAGGGATGAGAGAAATGGGAATTGCAGGCCATGATTGGTGGCGTGATTTTCATCCTGCCGTACCTTGGGATCAATTTGCGGAGGCTTCCTTTCTGAAAAGGAGTGTTTTAGGACTCCCTGTTCACCAAGAACTGAAAGTAGATGATATGGAAAGAATTATCAAAGCTTTCGAAGCAGTTTGGAAGAAAATCGGGGTATAGCCGTGTCAGAAATTAGAAGCCTTTTTAGGCAGTCTAGTCATTACTTTACAGGAACTGCTGTTGTCGCCGTAGCTGGATTTATCTCGTTCCCCATCTTGACTCGACTGCTTTCTGTAAGCGACTATGGACTTTTGGGTTTAATAAGCGTAACAATCCTTGTTGGCCAAGCGTTAGGAAAGCTTGGTGCACCTAGTTCAATCATCAGATTTTTTGAAGTGTCAAAAAGAGAAAACAGAATAGGTCAGTTTTACTCTTCGGTTTTTTATGGATATGTGTCTCTGAGCCTAATTGTTGCTTCGGTGTTGTTTCTGATAGCGATAACAGGATCGGCGCATCTCTTCAGTCAGAAGATCGGACGTCTTCTGTCCATAACGTCGGCGCTGATGTTTCTGAACTGTTTCGTTGCACTCCTGACGAGTACCTTAAGGGCCCAGCAGCGGACCAGGTCATGGAATGCGATCCTCGTAGCCCAGCGATACGGAATGATGGGGCTTGGAATTGTTTTCTTGTTAATTTTTGATAGGAAATTAGAAGGATACTACGTAGGGCAGGTGGTCGCGGAAAGCTTGGTGTGCTTTGTTTGTTGGATGGTTGTATTTGGCAAGACCAGAGTGAGAATAAATGAGTTTTCAGGGAGGCTGTTTCGGTCACTAGCTAAGTTTGGATTACCCCTTTGTTTTTCTGAGTTGGGCCATCTTGCTCTTAGCTACTTCGACCGGTACTTGATTCAATGGTTTTTAGGGGCTTCAGCTTTGGGGGTGTACACAGCTGGATATAATTTGGCGACATATGCCACTGATATTATCATGTATCCAGTGAATTACGCCATTGATCCAATATACATGCGAATTTATACAACAAAAGACGCTACAGAAACTGCGGAATTTCTCAGTGGAGCTCTCAGGTACTTTTGTCTTATCATTTTCCCCGTGGGATTCGGCTTCGTAGCAGTGAGTGGGGTCCTGCTTAACATTCTTGCCACCGAAAAGTACAGTACCGCGACTCAAATAATGCCCTTTATAATAGCGGGGAATGGCATTTATGCAAGCCAGGTTATTCTGAATGCCGGACTGATTATCAGAAAGAAAACTAACGTATTGATGAATGTTAAAATCATAAGTTGCGTGCTTAATGTTTGTCTTAATCTAATTTTCATAAGGATATATGGAATAGTGGGAGCTGCCGCCTCTACCCTTGCATCCTACCTTTTCTATACAGTCATAATTGCCATATTATCGTTCAGGGAACTCAAATTCAGGATAGAAATTAAGGCAATCTGTTTGTACTTGATGTCATCTATCCTAATGTATTTAGCGGTTGTGAGGCTGGATTTAAGCAATTCAGTCTATTCCTTGATTGGGAAAATTATTTTTGGTGGTGTAATATACAGCGTTCTGGTGATTGCACTTGATTCTGATTTGAGACGGAGAATGATTGCTTTGGTTGGAAAGGGTTGAGCTGTTGCGGGGAAATCTCGTGAAACGTAGGGGAACTCTTCGAAGATATGCCAATCTAATCAAGCCCAACCAAAATGATTGCCCTATGAGAACGTCTATGGTGGTCTATTGGAGGAGTTGAAATAATGAATAAAATGTATCTTTATTATTTACTAGTAATATTTTTTGCTTTTCAACCATCTGTTTATGCCCAACAAAAAGGCCCTAATAAACCGAAAGGCACCTTGAATGTCGATTATCCATGGGTTCCAAGGATTTCAGCATACAAAGCATATACTCTATTCAAGGCAGGGAAGGCGATAATATTGCATGGAGGTGGAATGAAGTTCGATAGAAGGCATATAATTGGTGCATGGAATGTAATAAACGAGAATGATCCTAATGCTGGTTTAAACTTGAGAGTAAGGATTCCGAAACTCCCTAGAAAGGGAGTGTTAATAATTACTTACTGTTACTGAGGAAAAAAAGAATCGGGAGCCGCTGGTCTAGCGGCCAACTATATAAAGCACGGATACAAGAACGTGAAAACAGTAAGGGGAGGAGGAAGGGCTCTGGAAAAATTATTTAAGTCTTACCATGCAACATATTACGGATATAAAATATTCGATCCAATTCTAAACAAAGAGTACAAATATCGAAAATGACTTTATTCCTATACTTATGAGGGGGGAGTATGCCCAATCACGAAAATGGGCATATAAACCTTATAAACAGGTTTCATATAATCGTTAATAGAGGTGGCAAAAGGCTGAAAATCCAGTTTAAGACGTCAAAACATGGAAAACAGAGTGGCAATTCTCGTTTCAATTGTCAAAAAAATTACAGTTTGTTGATTTTATGAAAAATTCAAAGGTCTCGTTCGTCCTTAAGGACTTATAGACAATATTGACACGGCGTTTCTACTACCGCCTGGTGGTAGATTTCAGCCATAATATTTGTTTACTATTTCGAAATACTCGATATTCTGAGAAAAAGTGGGGCAATGTTATGATTGCTAAGGTAATAACAAAACGTATTTTCTCCAAAGCGAAAGATATAATAAAATCGGCAAGGTATGACGATTTTACCATAGAGGAGTATTTTAGAAAAAAAGGAATGGATATCGGAAGAGGTAATAGGATTCAGATTAGAAGATTCGGAGGGGAGCCATTTTTGATAAGAATAGGAAACCATTGTACCATTTCATCTGAGGTTAGTTTTTTGACTCACGATGGAGGTACTTGGCTATTTACGGATGAAATGCCGAGCTTTCAGCGTTTTGGGCCAATAGAGGTCTTAGATAATTGTTTTATTGGATTTCGATCTACTATACTGCCTAACGTTAGAATTGGTCCAAATTCTATAGTTGGAGCATGTTCAGTTGTAACTAAGGATGTTCCACCCAGTACAATAGCAGCAGGTAATCCAGCAAAGATAATTGGATCAATTTATGAATTTAAAGAAAAATATATGAAAATCTGGGGAGAGCAGAAGCCACATGGCTATTTTGACGGATTGAAAGGCGGAAAAAGTTATTCACCAAAAGTAATTTATGAAATAAAGAAACGAGATATGGACCTTTTGAGAAGCCATCTGACTGCTATTTTTTTTGGAAAAAAAACAACAAAAAAAAGCACTAAAACTAGTGAGTAGTATAATTAAAGAATAGAACACAGAGGTAAAAGACTTTGAGGGAAAGCCATTATTGCAAAATTTTATTAAAAAAAATCTTATTTCATCTTGGAGTTTTTCGGGTATATAAATTAGCTAATCAAAATGTTATAAGTATCCTAATGTATCATGGATGCTGGCCTGGGAACATTGACGCCGAATTGAAATATTATGCTGGAAAACATATAGAGCCATTAGAATTTGAGAATCAGCTTAAATTAATCAGAAAGTATTGCTCTCCAGTATCGCTCCTAGATGTGCTATACAAAAATAATGTTCCCCCAAATGCTGTTGTGATAACATTTGACGATGGATATAGGAATAATTTTCAGTATGCTTTTCCATTATTGAAAAAATATCATGTGCCTGCAACTATATTTGTTACAACTGGGTTCGTTGATCGGAAACATTTCTTGTGGACCGATCGGCTAGCATTCATGATTATTAATTCAATGCGCAATGATATAGTGAATTTAAAAAAATACAATATTGTTTTGAGGTTAGGAAGTAAAAAGGATAGGATATTTTCGATTGTATCTTCTAAACAACAACTTAAGGATTGTCCTGAGGATGAGAGGATCGAAGCATTAGACAAAATTGAGGACGAACTAAGTATCAGGTATGATTGGGGAGTAGTACCTCCAATACTTCAGCCACTAACATGGGATGAGATCAGAGAGATGAAGCATAGCAATTTTGTTGAAATTGGCTCTCATACAGTTAGCCATCCCATATTGTCTCAGTGCAACTATGAAAAGCAGTGTTATGAAATGAAAACGTCGAGAGATAGGATCTCGGAAGAACTGGGGAATGACTGCATACTGTTTGCATATCCGAATGGTGAGCGTTCCGATTATACCAAAGATACAATTCGGCTTTTGAAAAAATTAGAATATAAATGCGCCCTGACAACGGTTGCAGGCTATATGGAAAGACATGAGAAAGAAAATTATGAAATCAAACGTTTTGGAACAAGAGATAGAATAGAAGATCTGGCTAGCATTATAACTGGGTTCAGTCGACTGGTTGGTACCGTTTAGCATGTGTCGCATTTTACTTTTGATTGATTCTATGCCTTTAAATCGCGTTTTGTGTTTTAGTAAACATACGGTGACCGCTTGAACTTAGAGTAAGCTCCGAACATCACTCTAATCGATATAGTGCCTCTTTTCATGCGGCATAAGTCAGCTATAGGCTTTGACCCATTTGAGTGCAGCTGACCATCTCTTCTTGTCGCAGAAAAAAGGAGATAGGAAGATAACTGTTGATTCCCTTTCTCTATAATAGGGATTAAATATGCTTGCCTCCTTTATACAATTTATTAAAATCTTTGCTATACCTCTTCTTTGTATCCTCGGGATCCTCATCGTTTTTGCCGCTCTTCGGCGACCGCAGCTTGGCCTGTATTTAATGGCTTTTCTAATACCTCAGGCGAATATTTGGCATAAATTATATAATTATCCGCTCGGTAAAGATTACCTAGACATATTATTTGTAGTTATCATGATAGGGGTTTTCGCAACCGAAAGGCGAAATGTCACCCTTGGTGGGAATTCGAAGGCTGTGATTTGCCTTCTTTTGTACAGCTACATCGGGCTTTGGATAAGTAGTTTTAATTTCAATCAAGCTTCGGCTATTGATATATCAAATTTAGTACTAATAGACTGGAAGAACTATGCCATTATGCCCTGTTTGTATCTTCTTGTATTCTTTTCTTTCAGAAGGCAAGAAAATCAGAAGATATTACTTCTCATAATGTGCTTGGTATTGCTCATTATTTGCCTCAGGTCCTTCAGAAATTTTTCCCCAAGTGCCGCATTTGGCTATGGCAAAAGAGCTGAAGGCCCTTTTTGGGCTGTCGGTTTAGGGGCAAACCATTTTGGGGCCTTTGTTATAAACTATATTGCTGTTTTTATTGGTTTGTTACTTTGCGATGGCAACAAAATACGTAAGTGGTTTTATTCTCTAGCCATATTTTTCAGTATGTTTTCGATATTATTCTCATATTCAAGGGGAGCGTACGTGGCAGCTTTTGGAGTAATTTGTATCTTTGGTGTTTTAAAAAAGAGAAGCTTGTTAATTCTTGCAATAATTCTTTTAATGAGTTGGACATTTATTTTGCCTAAGACGGTAGTAGAACGTATATCTATGACCCAAAATGATCAAGGTCAGCTGGAAAGTTCTGCTGCTAAAAGGCTTACATTGTGGGATTCTGCAATAGAATTATATGACAAAAGTCCAATATTTGGTGTTGGTTTTGATGGATTCATGCTGAGCGGAGCAGGTAAAGGCTTTACCGATACTCATAATTATTTTTTGAAAAAATTGTGTGAAGAGGGGATCATCGGGCTGATGATTTTTCTGTTTTGTTTGTTTAAGGCGCTCCTCAGCGGGTGGAAACTTTACAGAAATGGAAAAACGCCCTTTCATAGAGGACTGGGGTTGGGGTTTTTCGCATGTGTTTTTTCTATTATAGTGACCAATTTTTTCGGAAACCGTTTTTCCTATTTTGTTATGGGCAGTTACTTTTTCATCTTCTGGGCTTTGGTAGACAGCAGCCTGATATCTCTCAAGCAACCTGAAGGAGAAGCGGACGGCGGGAGCGAAGCGTTGCCCCGTCACGCTCTTTTGGAAAAATTATTGGCGTAGGGAGAGAGTTGTCGTTTTTGAATGTTTAATTTTTTGATTTGAATTCGACTGTGCTTAGATTTATATTAATTGAACGGATTGTAATGCTATGAATATTCTGTTTTTATCTACAAGAAGCCCCTATCCGCTCATAAGCGGTCACAGCCTACGTACCTATCATATATTGAAAGGCGCGGCCGAGAGGCATCAGGTGCGCCTGTTAACCTTTGTGCAGCTTGAAGGTGAGCGAAATCCGGAAAACGTTTCACATTTACAGTCCTTTTGTTCCTCTGTCTATCAGTTTGATATCCCGGCAGACTCTTCGAGGATCAGGTTTGGTGCGGCGCTTGCCTTCAATTGTCTGTCCACATTGCCTTTTGTCGCTCAGAAATATGATACGACCCAGATGCGCAAGAAGATCAGGGAACTCGTGGGTAGCGAAAAGTTTGACCTCATACATGTGGATATGCTGCCTCTGACTGCCTACTTAAATGAATTTCGTACCATTCCGAAGGTTTTGGTTAATCATAATGTGGAATCATTGAGGCTTTATCGGTGGTTCCAAACTGAAAGCAATCCCATTAAGAAACTCTATCTCGGCATGCAGTACAGGAAACTCAGACGGTATGAAATCAGGGCCATGGGGCAGTATGATGTATGTGTAGTCGTATCGGAGGAAGATAAGGCAATCCTGGAGAGTATGGGAGTAAAAAACAAGATATTCGTTGTCCCCAATGGGACCGATACCGAACATTTCAAACCATCACAACAGGAAGTGGAGGAAAATTCAATCATCTGGCTCGGTCACATGGATGTCCATACCAACCGTGACGCGGCGCTTTATTTTTGGCGGGAAATCTTTCCACTTATCCGGAAGAGTCTACCCCAGGCACGGATGGCTTTTGTGGGGACATCGCCGCCAAAGGAGATCACTAAGGCGGCAAAAACAGACAAAAATGTCACGTCAACAGGTTTTGTGGATGATATCAGGCCGCATGTCACAGAGGCCGCTGTTTTTGTCGTACCCATAAGGATTGGCAGCGGTACACGTCTGAAGATCCTTGACGCAATGGGCATGGGAAAAGCCATCGTATCCACTTCAGTGGGTTGTGAGGGGCTGAATGTTGCGGACGGTCAAAATATCCTGATTGGGGATTCTCCCATTGTATTTGCGGACAAGGTTATCAGTGTGCTTAGAGATGAGGAATTGAGAAAAAACCTCGAAACTAAAGCGAGGAGCCTCGCTTTGGAATACGATTGGAAGCATCAGTCCGCTATTCAGGAAGAGGCGTATCAATATGCCGTTCGCCGTTGATTGCCACTTTCTTTATTTTTTAGGATTGGATTTGATGTCGGTTGAATAGGCTATGAATATAAAACGAAAGACGATCAAATCCATTGTTATTGCCATCTCCTTGGCATTTGCTCCTACTGCGTTGGGCAATGCGGAGGAGGTAACTGTTCGGCAAACCAAAGAGTGGGCAAGTAGTGTTGCGAGTGAACTCGTAATAAAGGTAAGCGAAACCCATCCAAGAATCTTTTTAACCCCCGAAAGGATTCCGGAACTGATTCAGGAAGCAAACGGAAGCAAGGCCAAACTTTTCAGGCTGATGAAGCAGCGCATGAAAGGGCCACAGGCTGCGCTTTTTTATGCATTGGGCGCTCCCGAAAGTTTGGGTTTTTCAAAAGGGAAAGAGAAATACGGCCGGATCGCTGCCGCTGCCCTCATGGAAAAGATTCGGCTGAACAACAAACGGACTTCCCCTGACAATTTGGCGATCCTCTATGATTGGGCTTATGGCGCGCTTACTCTCAATGAAAAGAATGCCTTTGTAACATTTACCAAAAACCGTTTAGGGAACAAAGTTCGGGTCCACAATGGAAAAAGTCACGGCTATCGCACTTCGCCTGGACCTGAAGGGATTATTGCGGCCCTTTCTTTTTTTGGGGATGGAGTTGATGACGCTTATGCTAAAAAACTCTTGCTTCAGGGTATCCGGGATACTTTACTGGACAACCTCGCGATGGAACAGGTCGCGGGCAAAGATGGTGGGTTTGCCGATGGTTGCTATTATATTTTTTCTCTAGGGGGGACATTTGATCCTTTCCTGGCCTTGCAAATTGCGACAGGAACAAGATTCTTTCTCGACCACGAGATGCTTGTAAGGCTCCCCCATCAGTTGATGTACGCCATGTTACCATTTCCCATATCCCGTGCAGATAAAAAAACTCCTTTAAGATATTTTGCCACGTTCAATGACAACTGGACAGCCACCACCAAAGACTATGGTTCCCTAGGGAAAACTCTGGTAAATCGGCTGGTCATTACAGCAGCGGAACTTCAGCGCCATGGGGATGGCAGAAGAGCCTCCCTTTATATGGGGTTCTTAAAGGAAGCATTTGGTGGCATTTCTTATCAGGCACAGAACCCTATTTCTTTTGTGCTAATGGATTGGACCATACAACCCATAAGTCCGGGTGAGTTACGAATACCGGAAGCGGAAGCATTGGGATGGGATGAAGACAAGGGCGAAATTGATCGCGACAGGTTTGGAAAAAAAGCAGGAATCGGATGGGTATGCATGCGGAGCGCTTGGAATGACCCGGATGCGACATTCGCAATTTTCAAGGCTGAACCGTTCTACTATCATGGCCATCAGCATCACGACAGTCTGGCATTCATGATTGCGAAAGGCGAAGAATTGGCCTTGGCAAGAGCGGGCAACTATATGTGCTGGTTCGAGGGCGGTCAAGTGGGTGTTAAAAACCCGGGATGGCCCCAGATGTATAATTTTTTTACACAATCCATATCTACCAGCAATTTGCTTATCCATGACCCGAATGAAAGTTTCGGAATATGGGGTGAGCAGTGGGCCAATAATGGAGGGCAACGCTTCACACCTTATTGGCATGACAAGTGGGGAAGGACTTACGCTGGCACGGCCAATGGCAATTACCGAGATATCGGTGGACTAATTCGTTTTGAGCAAAATGAGAGTTTTGTGTATGCAGAGGCCGATGCAACCAGAGCGTACAATTCCCAGCCTGTTACTTCGGGGGGTAATAAGCCGAAGGTAAGTCTGGTCCAGAGAGAGTTCGTATATTTGAAGTCACCTGGAGGAGGACAAGATTATTTTGTGATTTTTGATCGCGTCGTGCCCATTAACCCTGAACTGAAGACGTTTTGGCTTTTACAGCTAAGGGCGAAACCCGAATTCGATGGCACCCATACAGTGCGTGTTGGAGATGAGGCTGGGGGAATTCATCTTTCCGAGAATACATCCGAAATAAGAGTCAAGCAGGAGAGAGCGTGGCTTTTTTGCAAATCACTCCTGCCCAAGGAAGATGATCGAATCGTTCGCCGATTAGGGGGGTGGATAACAACGAAAATCGAGAAACCACTTGCTGCTAATGATAATGGCCCGGTCGATATTCATGTCAAGTCGACTAAGGGCTTACCGAAGCACCCCGTCGTGATCATAACCAATGATCCACCCAATCCTGAAAGAGAGGTTTTTGACAAGTTTTCGGTATGGCCCAAGGCGAATCATGCCACCGGGAGGGCAGAGGGCAAACGAATATGTTACTTTTGTGAGGGCAAGACATCTCCCGGTAGCCGTCCCGCCAAGCTTCTTAACTGTATACGGGCCAGGAAGTCGGCACCTGGGTTTGCAATGCCGGTTGGGGCAGAAGTAAGGCAGGAATTCCGTCATATGGGGATTCAAGGGGCGGATAAAGGGCGAGAGGCGGAAAGAATTGATTACCCTTGGGGATATGGTCTTGGCTATTGCTACGGTGATGGTAATCAGTACGGTTTGTGGCGAATTGAGGTGAGCCCCAAGGAACCGTCGCGGTTTGTCAATTTTCTGCATGTGTTGCATCCGACCCTTAAGGGGGAAGGACTTCCTGATACGCGACTGATTGAGTCAGAAACCGAGAATCTTTATGGTGCCATGGTGGGCGACAAGGTCGTTCTTTTTGCAAAGGGATCTGATCCAATGGAACAAGGTTCCTATGCATTGAAATCAAAGGGGAGGACCTGGCAGTTGATTTGTAATTTGAAGCCGGAAAAGGAATATGAGATAAGTCAGAACGGCAAGGTGATCTTGACAGCTCGTACTGGTAAGCAAGGCACCTTGGACTTCGAGACCCAGACAGAAGGAATTGTCAAGTTCGAATTCAAAGTCAAGAGTCTTTAGGGTTGAAGCTGAAGGCCCAAGTGCTAACGGATATTGATCATGACCGTATGGGAGGTTGTCATCCGCTCCGTATCCTCTGCCACGACCCGTATAGAGTGCCTTCCCGGAAAAAGTAGACATGTGCTTATTTTGGCCTGAAAAGGAGCTTTGGTAAACTTGTGAAGGGCCTTTCCATCGAGATAAACGTTAACTTCAGCGATTCCCTGTTTTCCTTTGATACTTCCCGTATCAGCCGCATCAATGCGAATAAAAACCTCCCCTGAAATATTTTCCTCTTCTCGCGGAGTAAGAATCTTCACGCAAGGCTTCCCATTATCAATCGCAAAATGCACCCGGTGTTCAGCAACAGGTTTTTTGAGGCCTGGGATCTTACAGAAAGCTACTACAGACGCGGGGCCGTCGTCAAACATCGTAGTGTCCAGTTTCTGTCCGTCGCCTCCCCAGAAATATGGCACGACATAGTCTTTCCAGCCATACCGGTCCTTTGCGCCAGGTTCCTGGAAATAGAAATCCAGATGATGAACAGATTCTGAATTGCTCACCACCGCTTCAATGAGGATTTGTCCGTGGACCGTTTCACCATTCTTTGGGGAGATTATTTTCACTTTTACCGGCTCAGATGGTTTTGTCTTTCTTTCTGCGATGACTGGAGTCGAGCATAAGATTGTCCACGCCGCGATGAGTAAAAATAATAAAACGGTTCGTCTATTCATATCGTCACCAAGATGATAGGTTCAAGGCATAAGGCTCAAGAGGCGTTCTGCTAGGGCCATAAGGCTTGAGCCAGATTTGTTCTACCTTGCACCTTGTGCCGTGTGCCTCGTGCCACTCAGTTTCGTGTCTGAAATGATAATCTCTCCATCACCACTGTATAGCCAAGCGTCTATATTTTTCCCCTCACATCCTCGGTAGCTGTCAAGATCAATAGATCGCACAGCCTCGGCTGGGCTGCGATTTCCCAGGGCTCTGACTACATTTTTGGCTGGGAGAGCTTGAACATATATTTCGTGCACCCCCTTCAGTTTTGAGATGTCCCATTCAACGGAGACGTTTTGTGATTCGAGGGGCTTGAGGCAATCGATGACCCGATCCGGCCCGATCTGGTTTCTATTGCTGCGTTTTCCATCAAAAAACTTGACCACCACACCCTCTGCATCGGCATAATCGTCAAGATAGATGCCATATCCCCTCGAACTGCTGAAATTCCGAACCGTAGAAGTTATCGTAATAACATCTGGTTTACCCTTTTTTCCCCTAAATCGTATAAAGCTCTTATCTGGGACAAACACTTCGGGAGGATGAAGCACTTCCATCAGGCGGGAACATGTATTATTGGATTCGTCTAATTCGTTGATAGAGTTGTCTGGGTCTACAGAGGCGCTAACAAGTGCTCCGGTGGTCCTATAGCTTTTACCCATTTTTCGCGTGGCCTTCCATTTGACTTTTGCCAGTGCTGTTTCACCGGGACGAATGCGCTTGATCATGTACCTGCCGATTTCGAATCTGTTTTGTTTAGAATCTTCGATATAGAAGACAACAGGGACATGGTGAGCATTTGCGGTTCCAATGTTTGTGACCAAGGCGGTGAGGGTGACTTTTTCGCCTTCCATTGGCTGCTTTTTTGAGATCCTTAAAGGGAGGTCTTCCTGCCAGCGATAGGTGACCCTGACGGAACGAGGCGAATCGTGTTTATCCTGGTAGGCGATTGTGTTCGCTCCGAGGCGAATCGCGGGAAGGCTTTTCGGGTTATAGACAAGGTGTGTTTCGCTTTGGATTAGAAAAATTCCCACATCAGAGGGGGACTTTTCGGCCCGCATCCTCACCCTGAGAAGATAGGAATATTTCCATGGAATCTTTGTAGTCACTTCTTGTGTCTTGCTGGAGCTTGCTCTGGCCCTGATGATCCCGGTCCCGGAGGCTTTCCAAATGCGAGACCAATGTTTTCCGTTGTCTGTGGAGAGATCGATTTCTGCAAAATCCTCAGGGTTTTTTTTGTAAAACCTTCCGGAAACAACAATACTCGGAATGAAGTAAGGGACCTCGATTCGGTAAGTGATTTGTGCTTCTTTTTTTGCTTGCGCGGGGTGCAGGTACCTTGAACCAGTGTCATGCCAGTCCAGATTATCAGAAGAGAGTATCTCTTTCTGCGCTGTTGCCCTGTCACGGAAATTCCTGGAAAACTTGAAAACACCGTTGGCGTAGACAGGGGGCTCCGGCGCGGGCTTACCACCCCCCTCTGCTCCCCTTGCCAGACACCACTCGCCTCGTTTTTCCCATGTGAGGGTGAGCTGATCGCCCTTAACCATGGTGAAGTCTCTAGAGTAAATGGGTGAGCGGCCGTGGCCCCGGAGGTGCATGGTCATGTAATAGTATTTGGTGCGTGATTTAATCGATGAACGCCTTAGACGCTTCATACTCCACAATTCCAAGTCGCTGTTAAGGTCTTTGAGACTTGCTATGGTCCGATTGTCCTTTTCGAGAAAAGATTCACGTCGATGTGCATCCAGGTAATGCCAATCATGATCATAGTAAACCTCAGTGGCTGCATGGTTTCCGATGTTTACATGCCGGGCTGTGAGTCCTGCAGCCCACCACAAGGGTTCGAGCACCGCGGCAAATGTCCCGCAATAGCCATAGCCGTAAACGTTGAGGTGCTCCAGACCATCCCCGCTAGTACCCCAACGGCCTCCGTAACAGTTGTTCATAGCAAAACGCCAAAGAGCCTTTGCCTTTTGTTCCTCTGTCATGTCCGGTGTCGTGACGTCGCGGACGATGGAGGAAAGACTGGAAAAATCAACGGTAGCACTGGATCGAAGAGAAGGATTTCGTGACACTCCTTCCAACACTTCGATGCGGATAGATTTATTTTCAATGGGTGTATCGCTATCGACCTGAATTTTCCATGAATGAGGGAAATTCCGGATAATTTCGGTATGGGTTTTGGTTTCTGTTTGCAAGGCAAGGTCAGGGAGATGGTCCTGGGCGGATGTTAAGGAGAAGCCGGCCAATAGCAAAAGGAACATACTGATAAATGGTGCTAAATACTTTCGCACTTTGTACTCCTTCATGAATTCTTTATTCGAAGCCAAGCTTCATTGTTTTTTATAGCGTGAGACGAATAAAAGATCAACAATCAAATACAGCTTCCTCTTAATTGTCGGGCTCATTTCATTTGCCGGCGTTAATGGAGGGCGCACCATCGCCCCGATCGAAAACGGGATAGGGATTGTCTCATGGTTGGTCAGAAATTAAGCTAAAACTCCGTGTCTCTGCGCCCTCAAGTGAAACGGGCCAGAAATAAAAAACAAGTCTCTCACAGAGCCCACAGAGCCACAGAGAAGCATTAAAACACAATATTGTAAATAAAGGGAATCATTTGTTTTTCAAGCATTTTTCTCTTATCCTTTTTATTCTACTGACACAGCTCTGCCAGGTCTCTTATGCCCAGGTATCCCTGAAATCTTTTCAGGCAAGCGCAGACCGAGTGCTGGTGTTATACAATGCGGATTGGAAGATCGATGCGGACAATACGTCACCGGGACAGGATTCCAAAGAGGTGGCGGACTATTACGTGAAAATGCACACAGACCCGGTAACCGGGAAAAAACCGTACCTGTTGGGACTAAAATGCCGCCACGGTCAAAAGCATCTGAACAACTGGGTGATTAAAGAGGATAGTCAGGATAATAAAAATGGTGTCGTTTTTACAGGCAAAGGCCAAGGTCCGGGCATAAAGGAATGGCCGCGAGACTCCAGGAAGGTAGAAATTATACTCGATCCCGATGCGGAGCGGATTGATTGGGGTTCAGTTGAGATTTGGTGCCAGTCTGCCAACAGCGGAGAAAAAATATTAATTTCGCCCTTGGTTTCGGGGGTTCCCAAAAAAGAAGGTAACAAACAGATCTATCCTGAAATTTCGGAAAGTAAAGGACGCTGTTATCGATTTGATGCCCATCAAAAATATAAAGGCACAGTTTTTGTGTCACTCAAAGTGAAAGATATATCGGGGAAACTTTTTCGGGATTTTACCGTGACCTATTACGATCGTGATGATTTTAGATTTTCGAAATTCGGTCCGGACGGCATTTCCGATGAAAAAAACCTGCAGGAAGATGTGATCATTCCGGTTAAAGAATTTCTCGAGGACCCCGATAATGCCGTTGCTGACGGTACGCTGCTGAAGGATTATATTTTATACCTGGTGATTGTTCATGGCCTGCCTTTTTCTTGTGAAGCGGTATTCGGGATTGAAAGGGGGGTTACCTCATATGCAGGGAATCATGGGGACTTGGCATCCCTGGAGCAGCGGCTGCAGACGCTATACTATGACTGGGGCGGGAAGATCCTGCCGCCTGTCATCACGATGTATATGGCCCGAGGGCCGGACTCCAACAAGGGCGTTCGTAATCATCGTATCACCAGTGCCATGCGAATTCCCCTATTTGGGCGCCACTGGAATCCTTATATGCATCCGGACACGTATTCTTTTCTCGGTGGAAAAAAGGACGTTCGGTTTCTAAATTTGCCTCCATTTCCTGAAGCAAGAGAAAAAGCCCCACGTTATTTATTTTCATACGCTGTCAGTCGCTTGGATGGGCAAGGGGCCAGCGTGGCAAAACGCCAGATCGATTACTCTCTTTATGCCTCAAAATTTCTCCGTCCTGAAATGGACAGATTGGTTAGAGAAAAGTTGGAAAAAAGGGGGAGAAAGATTGGAACATTCTCTTCAAAGTTAAAGACTGCCGAACGAATGAGAAAGTGGGGCAAAGATGAATTGGATTTTTTGGGCTTTAGAGTGCTCCCCCGGACAAAGGGACAGGGAATACCTTTTTTAGGCCGGCCTCTGGAGGATAGCGATACCTCCAGTTCAATTTCAGATACTGAACAAGAAGCGCAGTATTTGGGATTTTACCCGGGCGCGATGCAACGGACGGTCTTTAGTGGAAACGGCTGGAATCTTAGAAAAACCGCCGCGATCTGGCGACAGGTTGACCAAGGCGTCAGTATCAGTGCCTGTGGAGGGCCTGCGTCACACGGAGGGCCGCACATTACCAATGCCACCTTTTGGGACAACCGAATTCTATTGCGCTACCTTTTTCGCGGACGCGACCTTGGAGAGTGCTTTTTACTTTCCACGTACTATGTCAATTGGGCTACGTCACTTTTGGGCGACCCGCTTTTTCATCCGGACCTTTCGAAGACAATGATCGATAATAAACCCCCCAGGGTTGACAAAGATGATATAAAAATTGATTTGACTCCGACAATGGGTAAGTTTTCGGGCACTCTGGAAGTGCCGGTTTTCCATACAAAGCGCGAGCCGGAGGTAGTGAGACTTAGCGTCTCTTATTCTAAAGCTGGCGAAAACAATGCCCAAGTCAGCCGCTGGCCGATCTATTCGACACGCCCCCGGGTGATATTGCGGGATCTTCAACCTGACACCACCTATTCATATCGACCGGTCCTTGTGGATCCCTATGGAAACAGAACGGATCTGACAGATGTTTTCGGGCCTCTTTATTTTAAAACCGGCACTCTTCATCGTAAAAAGGTGTTTTCAAAATCAGCCTCACAAGGGGCAAAAGGCTTTGAGATTAATATTTCAGGACAACATCAGTTGACGAAGAAAGGGACCATCCGGGTTGAATTTATTGCCGGCGAAAGGGGACTTTTGCCGAACATCAGATCTACAAACCTGCGCCTTAAAGTGTATAAGTGGCGCAAGGACAAAATGGGGATTGCCATGTCTGTCGGAGCACCTGATCAGGCGTGGGATCTGAAATCGCCAATGCAAGAGGGGGAAAGGGGAAGTCTTGAGCTCCGATGGAGGCGCAATCCCCTGACGCGGGAGTTGTTGCTGATCGCAAAAGATGGAACAGAATTTACGTTATTGGCTGACGTCAGGACACCCTGGCAGGAACCGGCGTTGGGGCCGCGTCTTTTAATTACCGAACACGATCAAGTAAAAATTCTCACGGCAAGCGTTAGCGACAACGCGCGTCCAGCGTCAACACAAGCATGCGGAATTTCAGTCCCGCCCATTGATGAAACTACCTGGGTAGCGGCCAACCGATAGTCAGCTTTGTTCTCGGTGGAAGACAAGGAATCGGACTGCTTGCAGAATTACACATGAGAAAGTATTCCATCATCAGACTTGGTATTATGGCGGCGCTCTTGGCCATGGTATTTTCTGTTTTTGTGGTATTGATCGCCCGGTATGATAAGGAACCGGGAATAGAAATCATATCATTTCTGGTACGGGATCGCGCCATCCCCCTGGATGAGATCGTTGTCCAGTCGGTGATGATTGTTGGTTTCAGATTCCCGCCGCGGATTCGTCCTGTGGCGAAAATGCAGGTGCAGGGAAAACTTTATTTCAATAGCCGATTGATATCGCAAGATGACATTTCGCATCCCGATCCACGGGGAGGTAATCTGGGATTCGACTTTTCCCTTTTTGAGGGGCCGGTGGACAAGGATCACCCATTTACGCTTCCCGAAGGGGTTTTTAGGATTGTTATTCAACTTGTTGATGAAAATGGCGCTGCTTTCGCCAGGACCGAAAGAGAATTGAACAGCAACCAGCTTTCCAGGCGATTTTACGGGTTTGAGAAAAAGTATCATCGGCCCGAATTCGTTGAAATATCGGAGACTGAAAGCGTTATAGCCGATAACGGCGTCAACAGGCATGCAAATTCCCTCGACAAATCCGATTATCTCGTCTTTCAGAAAAATTATCTTGAACGCGTTTACCCATATACAACGGCGAAACCGGATGAGATTGTTTCTGCCATACGCGCAGAGGCCTCAAGAGATGAATTCAAACCGATTACTTTTTCTATAAGGGCTCAAAAAAACCTGGGAAGGGTACAGGTAAAAGTATCTGAATTAATAGGTCTTCAAGAAATGCTGGTTGCTGATTCAATACGTGTCGGCATTGTTGGGCAATTAACAGAAACCGTTCAAAAGAAAAAGAATGGAAAAATTTTAACTTACCGTTGGGCGCCTAAAATCATTCGTCCGGGGGAAGTCACAATCCCCGGAGGGCATACTCAAAGGTATTGGCTGACACTCAAAGTCCCTTCACATGTTCGCCCTGGTGAATATAAAGGCATTGTATCCATCAATCCGGAATTGAGCTATCAGACGGATATTCCCATTATTATCAGAATACTTCCTTTTTGCTTGACCGATACGGATATCCAGTACGGAATGATGATGACCTATGAATTCTACGAGCTGGATCATACACAGTGGTCGGATGATGAAAAAGCCCTAATCAAAAGGCATGGGTTTGAGATCTGTAAGGATTTGAGAGACCACGGGATGACTTTGCTTTACCCGCATTCCCACTTTTATTTCACATGCAACCAAAATGGACAGCCAATATTGGATAGCCTAGTGGCTGACCTTGAAGCTTACCGCAGCCTCTCATTCCATGGACCTTTTTGCTGGTATCTGGGTCATTTATTGCAGACCGCCAAGATTTTTCATCCCGGCAGTATTCTAAACTATGATGAAGAGGTGGCGGGAAAACGGCTGCGCTTTCTACTCAAATCCTATGAAAAGATGGCAGAGGGATTGAATATTCCTAAGAACAAATTGGTCGTTCAAACGGTTGATGAACCAGATCGCCAAGATAGGATTGAAGTTGGCAAGAGCTTGAACCGGATCGCCCGGGATATGGGCTTCAAGACCCTGATTACCAGGAAATGGCCTGATGTGGACATTATCTGCACCTCTGTGCCGACCAGTGATAAAGAAGCCGAAAGAATGAAAGAAATGGGAAAGACCTGGTGGATCTACCCGAACAGCGCACTTACTACAAAAAACAGGGCCTTTACGCGCTATGTTTTCGGTTTTGGGGCCTGGCAGTGGGGAGTAGACGGGGTAGTACCTTGGACCTATCAAATGACTCAGGGATGCAATGGGAACCCCTTTTCAGTCTTGGATGGAGATGAAGTCATGGTCACCTATCCAGGTTTGGACGGCCCTATTCCGACACCTTTGTGGGAGACCATACGGGATGGAATCAATGATTATAAATATATTTTCCAACTCAAGAAGCTTATTGCCTGCGGGCTGCAAAAGGGAGATAGAAGGGCAAAAGAAATCGAACGGGAGCTCTACCAATTTAAAAAAAACCTGGGTAAAGGGCCCACAGCGCAGGAAGATCATTATGGGAATTGGCCGCCGGAGGCATTTGATCAGCGCAGAAAACAAATTGTAAGTTGGGCATTGGAACTCCATTCAAGACTTGGTATTCAGGGGAAGGGGATTCAATGATCATAATTAGAAAGGGGCTCTGTTTGCGTCTCACAGAGCTCACGGGGAGCGCCGATAGATTCCTTGTTATCCTGGTCGTCGTTCTCTATTTTTCATGGTTTTTTATCGGCGAGAGTGAAGCTCAAATCATTTTTGTAGATGGATTTGACTCTGGAGGGTTGAACAAACAATGGCATTTGGGAAAAAGCAAGGCGATCAACATTAATTATGACCCCCCACATGTGCATTCAGGGCATTGCTCCATGCAAGTCACTGCAATGCCGGGGAAAGGGGCCGGCGGTATGGCCAGGATCTTTTTTGAGCCTGGTTATGATAAAATCGTAATAGCTCAATAAACAGGGGCAACATTTTCGTACACCACCTTTCTGGATTCCTGCTTTCGCAGGAATGACATGGGGTTAGGTCATTTCGTCATTCCCGCGCAGGCGGGAATCCAGGGACTTTACCCCTTTTTATTGAGCTATTACATAAAATCCATGTGAGGTGGTACTGCAAGTTTGAACGGGATTTTGACCAGGGCAATTTGATGCACCTGAATAAACTAATCGCTTCAAAGGACCGGTGGGCTGCAACTGCGGGTAAGCGTCCCACCGGTTTTGATTTTTTTCGGACCACATTGGACCTATGGAGAGATTGGGGGCGAAACCCTGCACCGGGTGAGCCGGTTTTATACTCCTATTTTCCTCTTATGAAGAAAGATCGTAAAACGGGTAAGTACTGGGGAAATCTGTTTAGACCGAAAAGAAAGATTTTGATCAAAAGAGGAAAATGGTACTGCATGGAAATGATGCTCAAAGCCAATGTTGCGCCACACAGTGACGGAGAACAAGCCTTCTGGATCAATGGGAAACTTATAGGATGGTTCAAGGGTATGGTTTGGCGGTTGACGAACGACCTTTTGATCAATTCGTTTATGTTGGGCCTTTACATTCATGACAATCATCGAATCAATCGGGTCTGGTACGACGATGTTGTTGTAAGTACATCATTGATAGGCCTGTGACAAGCTTTAACGGGGGAGCCTAAGAAAATGGAAGACAAAATGATCCTGGTGCTTGGGGGGGCGGGATATATAGGGGCTCATGTAGTAAAAGACCTTTTTTCGAGAGAATATAAAGTAATCACGTTAGACGACCTTTCCAAAGGCCATCGTGATCTATTGCCTGGTGGCGCTTTTATTAAGGGGGATCTTGGTGATAGGACGCTGCTTGATGAGATTTTTTCACAGCATGACATTTGTGCTGTCATGCATTTCGCCGCATACTCTTTGGTCGGTGAATCCGTTAACGAACCTCTAATATATTACAGAAACAATGTCGCCAAGTCGGTTGAGCTACTGGGAGCAATGGCCAAACATGAGATCAGATATTTCATTTTTTCCTCATCAGCAGCTGTATACGGCGAGCCGATGAATGTACCGATAAAAGAAGATCACCCCTGTGATCCCACTAATCCTTATGGTCAAACAAAACTCACGGTTGAAAGAATATTAAAGGATTGTGATTCTGCCTATGGTCTTAAATATGTCAGCCTTCGCTATTTCAATGCAGCTGGAGCAGATCCTTCCGCTAAACTCGGGGAAAGGCATGATCCTGAGACACATCTGATTCCTTTGGTGCTCAAGGTTGCAACAGGCGAAAAAGAAAACATCAAGATTTTTGGAACAGACTACCCAACAACCGATGGCACATGTGTCAGAGATTACATTCATGTGAACGATCTCAGCCAGGCGCACATCCTGTCCCTCGAAAGGCTCTTGGGTGGTGGCCAGAGTGCTATTTATAATCTGGGCAACAGTAGGGGGTATTCCGTAAAAGAAGTGATCGAGGTTGCCAGGAAAGTAACCGGCCATCCTATCCCTGTTATCGAAGCGAATCGGAGAGCTGGTGATCCGGCAGTACTAATTGCGTCGTCCGAAAGAATTAAAAAAGAGTTAGGCTGGCGCGCTAAGTATGAAGATCTTGAAACTATCATCAAAACCGCCTGGAATTGGCAAAAAAGAGATGCAATGAGGGATACAGGAAGATAGGGAAATTAGGGACGTTATTGACCCCGGTTAAATAAAATCAATGACAATTTAACTGGGCAGGCTAAGTTGAATTACTCATATCAATCGTGACATCCTGCTATGTAGATCCTGCCGATTTCCGCTCAATGGGGAACTTAGGGACGTTATTGACCCCGGTTAAATAAAATCAATGACAATTTAACTGGGCCCCGATAGCGAGATCTATGCTATGCTCCGACAGGCTAAGTTGAATTACTCATATCAATCGTGACATCCTGCTATGTAGATCCTGCCGATTTCCGCTCAAAGCCCCCAGTTAAATCCGCTCCGCTCCTTTTCTACGAAAAATTTAACCCCGATGGAATAACTACAAAATAGATTCCACCCCAGTACGATCTACCGGACCTACGGGGTAAATGGGGCACCGCATAGCGGCATCTTCGACAGGCGGGGCAGGCAATTTTCTGTAATCTTGGCCCCTCGTGATTATAACACATGCTTTATATCCCTAACACTAACACAACATGCGTTTTTCTGGAAGAGATAATATTATGAGAAGAACTTTAAATATTATGCCATATTTGAAAATTGCATTAATTATATCTGTCTTATTGCTCTGCTTCCAAACTTTCACCTAGGGAGA
>Ga0315547_1000652_pt1 | contig 32277 bp, 15 predicted proteins | sample SalMarSW160240MG_2_FD_202542 | JGI IMG/M metagenome (GOLD analysis project Ga0315547, IMG submission 202542) | Salt marsh sediment microbial communities from the Plum Island Ecosystem LTER, Massachusetts, United States - Salt Marsh Sediment SW1601-240 ...
TGCATTGCGGTCACACATCTCCCTTCGCCTACGGCTTTGGGAGATGTGTGACCATTTCAAAGATCAAAACACTTTAAAAAAAGTCAATGAAAATATAACCAAAAAAATAAAACTTATATGTAGGAGACAAAATATGAACCAAGAATTAGCAAATGTAATAAAGATATATTCAACTGGAACTCATAGGGAATTGAGTAATTGCCTAATTGGAAAATCAAAAGATACACTTATCGCAATATTAGTTGATTTACTAACAATGTATATAAACGACAAAAATTCGTCAACAATAAGGGAATTTATCACAGTTACTTTGGCTGGATACAAGCATAAAGAAGCTAAAATAGGTTATAACGGTTTTAAACAAGATACTTTTATTCCAGGAAGAACCATAATGTGTGAGGCAAAACCGAAAAATGTAGATACCAGTCTAAAAACTTTAAGGAAGCTTAATGGAGGTGGAAATTTCACAGATTTTACTTTTGGAAGATTAGAAAGATATAAGCAAGAGAAAAACCTGAATATGCTAATAAGTGGTTTTGTTGATGGAAAACTTGTTTATATACTTGAGTTACCTTTTAATTATCAAGAACTTACAAATCATTTGGAAAGTCAATTACAACGAAGGTTTAAGAAGAAAGAGGATATTACTGGACAATTTTTAAGAAGTGCAAATTTTGATTATAAACACTTTATTAATTGTCCCAATTTAAAGGTTATTTATCTTTTAAGTGAAAATAAATTAAAAGAATATAAACCATATGTTGTCAAAAACTTCTATGAATTTTTGGTAAGAAAGGCAGAATGAACCAGAACGAATATTTCAATAAAATTATTCAGGGAGATACTCTAATGGTTTTAAGAAATCTACCTGATGAAATAGTTGATATGGGGGTAACATCCCCACCATATAATAAAGGTGAGAATAAAAAGGGCTGGTTAGTTAAAAATGTAAAATATTCTGGTATTACTGATAAATTACCCGAAGATTTATATCAAAAAAATCAAATTTTAGTTCTAGATGAACTTTTTAGGATTACTAAACCAGGTGGCTCGTTCTTCTATAATCATAAACTTAGGTGGGAAAGAGGAAGAATGTATCATCCTATGGATTGGATAAGAAAAACAAAATGGACAATTAGACAGGAAATAATTTGGGATAGGATGATTGCAGCAAATATAAGAGGCTGGAGATTTTGGCAGGTAGAAGAAAGGATTTATTGGCTTTATAAACCAAAATGGAAAAAATTAATCGGTGAAGAACTAAAATCAAAGCACGCATTATTAACTTCAATCTGGAGATTCCCCCCTGAACAGAAAAATCCACATCCTGCGCCTTTTCCTTTAGCATTGCCAATTAGAGCAATTTATTCAATTATGGATGAAGGAAAAGGAATAATAATTGACCCTTACTGTGGAAGTGGAACCACATTGGTAGCAGCAAAAATATTGGGTCAGGATTTTATTGGCATAGAAATATCAAATGAATACATTAAATTTACAGAAGATAGACTGAAAAACTATGAAAATGAATTGAAATATGCAAATGAGGAAATTGCAAAACATATTGTAACGAAAACTTTTAAGGAAAGAAAAGAACGAGGAGAATTTACTGGCAGATATGGAAGAAAAAATAGTAGAATGGAAAATCAACAAAAAGCATTAGAATTATTTAAATGATGAAAGTAAAACTGCCATAACCTGGCATAAAAAGTGAATCATATGAAAGGAAAATTATGAAAAAACTATTTCTTATTATGTTTATTACATTTTGTCTTACTCCCTTATTTGCACAAAATGCAAGTATACCCAAAGATAATCTGAAAAACATCTTCTCATTTCCTTCACAATTCTATCTTAGAAATCTGAAAACCTCCCAATCTTTTTCTATCTCAACTTTTTTTAATTCGGAATCTAAAAAATCAAACTATCTTACAAATTTTTGTAATAGTTTTCATTTTAAACTATCTCCTAAATTAAATGTGAAATTGGAATTAAATGTTGTCAATTACGGAAATTTAAATACCATAGATAAATATTCCTTAAAAGGAAATACTAAAATTCTACCAAATTTCCAACTTGACTATTCACCAAATCAAAATTTCCAATTCAAACTGATACTTAGAAATTTTCCAATTATGCCTTTCCATTCAGGCTCTCCGCCAGCTCCGAGACGGAGTCCCGATAGAATCGGGTCTGGCGGATGACCGAGACTAAAAGCAATTCTGTTCCGTCTTGGCTCGGCCAAGCCGAGACAGATTAATCACACATATTTATCATCTATAAAAGATAGATACTAATGTTTATTTTCAAAATTGCGATAATTATTGTTTTAGGTTCATTTATCGGATGGTTTATTGGAATATTAGTTTATAGGCTTCCTCGTAGAATATCCTTATTTTCATTATCTACTTGTGATTATTGTAACTCAAAATTAAGATTTGTAAACCAAATCCCAATTTTAGGATGCATTTTATCTTCAGGAAAATGTTCAAATTGTTTGCGAAAGATTCCATACTATTATATTCTTATTGAGATTTTAACCCCATGTTTATTTATTGGTCTTTATCTAAAATTTGAATTCTCTCTTCTCTTCTTTCAATATTCTTTATTAACTTTTTTATGTATTGCGATATTTTTTACTGACCTATTTCATAGAGTAATTCCAGATGTTTTAACTCTTCCATTTTTGATTGCGGGACTTCTTTTTTCATTCTGGAACAATCTTGGTTTAATTGAGTCTATAAAAGGGTTTATTTCAGGAAGTGCAATATTTATTATTATTGCAATCCTTTACAAAATGATAACGAAAAAAGAAGGGTTGGGCGGAGGAGATATAAAATTAGTTGCAATGGTAGGAAGTTTTCTTGGGTTCAAACTTACTTTTTTCACGATTTTCTTGAGTTCATTTTTGGGTATGATAATTATTTATATTTCAAAGCACTACAGTAAAATGCCTGTTCCTTTTGGCTCCTTTATTGTTGTCGCTACATATATTAGTATCCTTTTAGGAAATCAAATTATTGAATTGTATTTAAAATTGTGGGGAGTTTCATGAAAGAATTTGATAAGTTGCTTAAGATAATGAATAAGCTTCGTAATCCTGAACGCGGCTGTCCCTGGGATTTGAAACAAACGACTGAATCTCTCCGACCACATATGATTGAAGAGGTATATGAAATTTCTGATGCAATCTCCCAGAAGAATTTTGCGGCTCTGAAGGAAGAACTTGGGGATCTACTTCTTCATATTGTATTTCAAGCTAAAATAGCTGAAGAAAAAAATCAATTCAATATTAAAGATGTGCTAAAAAGTATCAATGAGAAAATGATTGTAAGACATCCTCATATTTTTGGGAATAAACAGGTTAAAAATGCTGATGAGGTTGAACATAATTGGGAAAAGATAAAAAAGCAAGAAAAGAAACATAGAAAATCTATTTTAGATGGATTACCAAAATCCTTGCCATCTCTAATTAAGGCTAAAAGGATTCAAAGCAAAGCTGCAACAGTTTCTTTTGACTGGGATAATATTGAGGATATTTTCAAGAAGTTTAAAGAAGAACTTGCAGAATTTGAATTTGAATACAAAGCTAAAAATCAGGAAAAGATGTCAGAAGAGATGGGGGATATTTTATTTACTCTGGTAAACATTGCACGAAAACTAGATATTGACCCGGAATTTGCTTTAGAAAACACAATCAAAAAGTTTATCCAGCGTTTTAATTATATTGAGAAAAACCTTAAAGAAAAAATCTTTACAAGTAGTCTCCAACAGATGGAAGAGCTTTGGCAAAAAGCAAAGGAAAATCCAGATGAAACCCACATGTCAGCAAGCAGACACAAAGGAGCATGAAAATATCATTTGTAAGCATTCCCAAGCTGGGGCTTGGGAATGAGTTTGTTTATTTTTTTTTCTTTGTGTCTTTGTGTCTCTGTGGCAATGTATTTACATATGAAAAAAAGTAGAACTAATTCTCTTTTTATAAGATATTATTTTATCATTGGAAGTGTTGTAATAATTCTTTTCTTTGTGCTTTATACAAATGCTTTGCTTTTTAAAGTCAGGCAAGAATTAGAAGTTTTTCCAAAAATATATGCCAGATTTGCAGAAGTTTCTACTAAAGAAGATATTGAAAGTGATTTGCTTGAAATAATTCTAACAGAAGTTGTTCAAAAAATTAACTACCCAATAATTGTTACCGATGATAAAAATGTTCCCAAATGCTGGAAGAATATTGATCTGCCTTCCAAAGATATAGATTCCCTTTCCAGACCTGCGCAGGAACATATTAAGCAAATTATCCAGAAGATGGAAAAGAGTGAATCACATATCTTATTACAAGAACCAAATACAGGTGAAATAATCTCTAAAATTTTCTATAGTGAATCTCCAACTATAAAAAGATTAAAATTCTTACCATATCTTGAATTTATTACCCTTATATTGTTTATTGCAATTGGTACATTTGGCATAATATTGATGAAAAAGAGAGAACGAGAACAACTCTGGGTTGCATTAGCAAAGGAAACCGCACATCAGTTTGGCACACCTATTACTTCACTTCTGGGCTGGATAGAATTGTTGAAATCAAAGATTTATACGAGTGACACAAATGAAGAACTCCCTAAAGTGCTCAGTCAGATGAAATTGGATGTTCAACATCTTCAAGATATTGCTTCACGATTTGGTAAAGTAGGTTCATCTATTCAATTAAAAAAATCAGACCTTGATAAAACTATCAATGAAACAATTGAATATTTTACACCAAGAATGCCAAAAGGAAATCATAAATTAAACCTGAATTACATAAAAAAGAATGAAGAGAATCTCTTTTACTTTGACCCTGATTTATTGAAATGGGCTCTTGAAAATTTAGTCAAAAATTCTATTGATGCTATGAAAGATAAATCCGGGAATATTTTTATAATTACCTATCAAAAAGGTAAAAAGGTCTATATTCAAATTAAGGATGAAGGTGTTGGAATCCCTAAAAATATGCAAAAATTAATATTTGATACAGGTTTTACAACTAAAAATCGCGGATGGGGATTAGGACTAAGTTTGGCTAAAAGAGTTATAGAAGAGTTTCATAGAGGAAAAATTTATATTCTGCAAAGCGAAGTAAATGTTGGCACTACTTTTGAAATAATGCTTCCAGAAACACAAAGAAGGGATATAGGGATATAGGGAGATAAGGATATAGGTGTATAATAGAGCAATGTCTGATTTTTTAAGATTATGATTTGGAATAAACCCATCCCCAATTAAATTGGGGATACCCCAATCGGTGGGTAGAAACTGGACTGCCCTCCGTTTGTTGGGATGGTTTATCCTGTTTCTCCATATGTATCCAATGTTATATTATTAAGATTTATAAATTTGCGTATTCACAAAAATGAAATTCCTATGCAATTAAGTTATAAAATCTCTGTGTCTCCGTGTCCCCGCCTGCCAAAGCTAAGCGGCGGGCAGGTCTGTGGCAAAACATAGTGGAGGTAAATATGTTTGTATTAAGTCCTGAAGAGATGAAAAAATTTGACCAAATCACTACCCAGGAAATTGGTGTAGATGACCTTATACTTATGGAAAATGCAGGGAAAAAATCAGCAGAAATCATAGAAAATGAAATCTCGATATATCGGGACGATGATTCTATTGCAATTTTTTGTGGAACCGGTAACAATGGCGGCGATGGAATGGTTATTGCAAGATGGCTATTCAATCATGGTTATGATGTTTGCTGTTTTATTGTTGGTGAACAATCCCGTTTCTCTTCTCTTGCAAAAAAGAATTATGAAATTCTAAGAAAATTGAATTGCGAAATACAATTCGTAAAAATCAAGAAGGATGTAGAGAAATTAGCTAACCAATTGTTAGAATTTGATGTGGTTGTTGATGCAATATTTGGTATTGGCTTAAAAGGTGAAATAAAAGGTTATAGAAAAGATATTATTGAAGCAATAAATGAATATGCTGAATTAGTTGTTGCTGTTGATATTCCTTCAGGAGTAAACGCTAAAACTGGAAAAGTTGCAAATGTTGCAATAAATGCTGATTTTACAATTACAATGGCAGACTTAAAATATGGACATCTCCTTTTTCCAGGAAGAGAATTATGTGGAGAGACTTACATAGTTGACATTGGTGTCTCTCCTAAAATCTATGCTGAAAATTTTCCAAAAGCAGAAGTGCTTGACGATATTGATGATTTCTTTCCACCAACAAAACAGAATACGCATAAAGGTGATTTTGGTAAAGTTGCTGTTATCGCTGGCTCTCCCGGATTTACAGGTGCTGGAATAATGGCATCAAATGCTGCTCTGGAAATGGGTTCAGGTTTGATAACACTTCTTCACCCAAAAAGTCTCTCTCAAATTCTTGAATCATCTCTAATAGAAGTTATGACTAAAGGAATAGCTGAAACCAAAGATAGAACCATTTCTCTTAATGCTTTGGATGAGGTAAATTCCTTTATAGAAAATTGTGATGCAGTAGCTATTGGTCCAGGGATTTCTAGAAATAAAGAAACTGCTGAATTCGTGAGGAAATTTCTAATTAATAATAGCAAACCAACAGTAATTGATGCCGATGCAATAAATGCATTTGAAAATTATCCTACCGAACTAAAAAAACTAAGTAGCAAACCTTATATTTTTACACCGCACATAAAAGAGTTCTCACGATTAAGTGGATTACCAATAAACGAAATTAAAAAAGATGAGCTAAATTTTGCAACTGAATTTGCTAAGAAGTATAATTTAATACTTTTACTTAAAGGGAGCACTTCAATTATTACCAATGGAGATAAAATTACATTTAATATAACAGGAAATCCAGGATTAAGTACTGGCGGTAGTGGAGATGTATTGACGGGTATTATTTTAGCATTATTAGGGCGAGGATTCTCACCTTATGATGCAGCAAGAGTCGGAGCATATATTCATGGCAGAACTGCTGATATTATTGCAGATGAAATTGGTGAGATTTCTGTAACTCCAACAAAATTAATAAAGAATATTTATCGGTGTTTAAAATCTGACAAGAGTTGACTTTACTTTGATTACACAAAAAGTCCCAATCTGATAAAGATTGGGACTTTTAATATACAAATATATAAAACTACCTCATCAGAACCATTTTCTTGGTTTCACTAAATGTTGCAGTTTTTAATTTATAGAAATATATTCCATTTGCCAAGTCTTTTGGATACCAAACCGCTTCTCCATCTTTTCCATAAACAGTATCAATTAATTGGCCGATGATATTGTAAATCTCAATTTTTACTTTCCGATTCCTATTTCCTGCAATATTGTATTTTATAATAGTTGAGTTTTTAACAGGATTTGGATAATTTTGAAAGAGATAATCATTTTGTGATATAGGCGGCTCATCTATTGATGCCATACTTGTATCAACAACTGCTCTCATCATAATATTTTGAGGAATTCCTGCGGTATAGTCAAACCATGTACCACCAGTATATTGATAACTTCTATCAAAGGATGGTCCATTCTCATCAACACCAATCAAACTGCTGCTTGAAGGTTCAATCCATCCGATATAGAAATCACCATCATTAATAACAATGTTATAATCATCAGGAATAGTTATAACTGTCCAATCATTTTCTACCAGGTCAGAAATTGGAACAAAAAGCACTGGGTCAAGCAATTGTGTTCCTGGCAATCCGTCTGTTCCATCATCATCCCAAACTTGCAAAATGAGTTGCTGATTAATAGTTGTAAGGTAATACTTCAATCTTATTAACTTAACTGGATAGCAGGGAGGAGTGATACGAACAGCAAGGTAGTTCATAACTGCACCGGCACAGTAACCGCTTTCTGCAGTACCATCATCATAGGCTAATTCTACAGCTGTAGTAATTTCTACATACGCAGATGCTTCATTTGAATAACCACTTTCATCTATACCATACATTGCGGTTACGACATAATAGTTTGTTGTACCGGTAGCAGGCTCTTGATGGATGTAGGTTGTATCAGTTGCAGGAACAGATGCAACATAATCATAAGGCTCACCAGAAGTTAATGAGTGATAAATTTTATATTCAGTAATATCTTTGTGATATCCTAAAGTGACAGTTTTTCCATCGGTACTTTCAATATATCCAGCAATGTTCCAATTATAGTTAAAATTAAATGGAGGAAGAGATATATCAGTCCATCCGTCTAAATTAGCCCATAAACCATTCTGAGCCGGACCTGAATCATAGCCTGCAGGATATCCATTAGGCTGACCAATAGCTAATTGATTCATATGATATCCAATCCAGTATTCGTTACCTTCCTCAATTTCTACCGGAGTCGTAAGTATAATTTCATTCCAATCATCTATAGTTGGACTTATTACTGGTTCTGTGGTTTCCACCGTTGAAGCCATTAGACCTGACCAGATATAAATAGTATATGTTGTAGAATCAGGAGAAGTTGGGAAGAATTGTACTTTTGTGATTTGACCACCGACATAAGGTAACATATATGTAGAAGAGAATCTGCTGGCTACATCCCATTCACCTGGAGCAGTTAACCCAATAGAACCGGCATTTGTGCCATTATCCCATCTAATCCATCCTTCCAAACCACTTGGTGGAGGGCTCCAATTTAATTCAACAGTTAGATCTGGCAGAGCTTCGGCAGTAAGATTTTCCGGTGGAAGCACAGGAGCTGAAATATAAGTATACTTAAACATACCTCCTGTAAACTGGTCAGCATTAAAACCTCCAGCATAGCCACATTTATCATTTGCCCAATCTGTAGCCAGAAATTGAGTTCCTTCAGTTCCTGCATAAATTGTCCAGGAATGGCCACCATCAAGACTATAAGATGCGCCAGTAGCGCCAGGTGTTTGGTAATCTGCTCCTGTACTTACATACATATTGTCTGTTCCGGGGACATATGATATATCATTATAATAAACCGTTCCAGTGTGACTAACTAATGTCCAATTCACTCCACCATCTGAAGTTTCATACAAAGTTCCTGTGGTAGCAGCTCCCTTATCCTGTAACAGGCCATTCATTGAATCCTTGAACCAGATATTGACATAAGTTAATGAACCTACAGGATTACAAACTGTCCAGAGATGACCTCTGTCAGTTGATTTGAAAACTCGACCCTTATTAGTTCCACACCAGATTGTATCTCCCACAACATCATAATATCCGACGATTCCAAATTCACCGGTTAATGGGGCTGGAATATTACGACTTGGAACGCGATTCCAGTTTGCACCACCATCAGTTGTTGTATACATTTCATAATAATCATCAACAGGATCGCCTTGACACCATCCTTCATTTTCATTCCAGAAATGAACAATATTTGGGAATGCTCCCAAAGCATAATCATAAATTGCAGATGTTTGACGAATCCATGTTAATCCACCATCAGTTGTTTTGTATATACCCTGGGGATTCGTTCCAGAAGACCTATACATTGGAACCCATGCAGTATTAGCATCCAATGCAAAAATCATAGAAAGTTCTAATCCTGAGGCATTATTAACTACACCAGGTGTCCATAATTCACCGCCATTTGTAGTTTTGGTAAATTCTTGAATTATAGCACCACCTCCACTTCCATCATAAGCGCTTGCCCAAACAATATTTGAATCTACTGCACACATATAGTGTAGCCCTCTTGAAGGTGTTGTAAAACCAGAGGCTTGTTCAATCCATCCATAACCTCTACCTGCTCTTTCCAATGCAGTAGAATTGTTAATAGGCACATATTGAATTTGAGCTTCCTGTCTAGCAAAGCCAACAGTTGCAAACAGAGAAATTGCTAAGATTAGCAAAGTAATTGTAAGACTTTTTTTCATCTTATCTCCTTCCATTTTTTTATTAGTTTATGCTATTAATATAAAATTTAACTCTTTAATAATTCTACTCCTCTATGTGTCAAGTAATATACAACATTTCAAAATAATTATTTCTTATTTTATTCTATTATTATATTACTATTTAATATATCCAACCCTTCCAAACCTTCTATATTGCTACCTTCTTTATTGATAAGAGTAATATTTTCAATCATTAGAGAACTTTCGCCAATACTCAGCCCCTTTATTAAAAACCTAAACAAAGTGCAATCTCCATTTATCACTTGTGAGTAATTACCATCTTCTGAAACTATACCAACATTTAACCGATTGCTTTCTTTCTTTATCATTGTAATTGTTTGATGTTCTGCCCAAACATTACCAAGAGAGAAATAATTATTTGGCAAATCAATCTTTGTTGAATCAAAGACTATTTCCACAGATATACCAAATAAATCAAAGACATTTTTTATATTAAAGGATAATTCTGTGGTCTCTCCAATTGATATTGTGTTATCCTGAGGTTCAATAAGAATTGTTAAGGTCCGAGATGGTTCGTCTGTAGTCGTACTGCAAGCAGAAATAACAATCATAGAAATAACTACTGCAATTCTAAATAATACTGAAATTTTTTGCATATCCACCTTTATTTCATAAATATCATTTTTTTAATTGCACCAATCTTCCCATCTATTTCAAGCATATACAAATATAGTCCATTACCAACCTGAATACCATATTGATCTTTTCCATTCCAAATAATAGTATTTTCCCCTGATTTATTACTTTGTAAACTGAATTGTCTTATCAGCTGACCTCTCACATTATAGATTTTCAAATAACCTGATTGTCCATCATTTTTTAAATAGAAATTTATTGTAGTTGAATTTGAAAATGGGTTAGGAAAAGAGTTAAAAAGAATATTTTTTTTGATAGTATCTACTTCTACGAGATTAAATGTTCTTGCAATAAAATTCTTAATTTTCATACTTATTTCACCCTCACCACAATTATCATAAATTTCAACAAAGTTCTCACGGTACTGAGCCAAATTAGAAGGTAAAGGAAAAAAGCTTGAATATGTTGTATGAGTTTTATTCCAATTCAAACCTATTGCAAGCACATCAGTTATATTCACAGTTCCATCTCCATTACAGTCTGCAAAAGCAACATTTTGTTCTGACCAGGAACCTGGAAATTCATGTCCTATCCAATCAAATGAAACCACATCCCGGGATGTGCAAGATTCTCTAAAATATACTCCTATCGGAAGGATATCCAGTGTATCCACAATACCATTATTATCTGTATCACCTGACCATATTTGCGGGTAAACAGAGATATAATTATTTTTTAAAACTGTAGCAGATGAATCGTTCTCATCAATTATTGAAAGAGATACAGTATAAATGCCTGATGTTTGATATATATGAACTGGATTTTGCACTAAAGAACTATCTCCATCTCCAAAGCACCAAAGCCAGTCTGTTATTGAGGCTGTAACATTCGCAGATAAATCTGTAAATTGAATTTCCAGCGGAACTGTTCCTGATGTTTTATTAGCTGTAAAATTGGCTTTAAGAGCTGGAAGAGTATCAACAATTGCTCGCATCATAAAATTCTGAGGAATATCTTCTGAATAATCAAGCCACTCACCATTTGTATATTTGTAACTTCTATTATTAGAAGGAATTCCGTTATCTAAACCAATAAGACTATTATCTATTACTTCCACCCATCCAATAAAGAAATCACCTTGTTCAATAATTATATTATATTCCTCAGGTAATGTGATGATATTCCAATCTTTTGCAATTAAATTGTCGGTTTCAACAATTAATGGTGGATTAAGTAATTCTTCACCCGGTTTGCCATTTTCTTCTTCCCATATTTGCAAAATAAGTTTTTTAGAATTGGTAAATAAAAAATATTTTAAACGAATAATTCTTAATGGATAGTTATCCGGGGTAATTCTAACTGCAAGTGAATTCAAAGGAACACCAGCACTATATCCATCGCTAACATTTCCATCATCATAAGCATATTCCTGGGCTGTTGGGATTTCTACAAATGTCCACGCCTCATTTGAATAATTGCTTTCACCTTCCTCATAGACAGCAGTTACAGCATAATAATATATATTGCCAGGGTCAACAGTATCATCAGTATAAAAAGTATCTATTATACCTGTTTGGATTGGGTCACCATAATCACCACCTGTAAGACTGCGGTAAACATTATAACTATTTGGTTGAGGAACAGTTGCATATGTTGTAGTGCAGCGAACTCCAAACTCACCATCTGGTAAAGGTGGTGTTGCACCTGCTGCCGTAGCTTGCCATGTTGACCATCCTCCACCACTTAAAACATAACTATGCTCACTTGGAACAGTGGATTCATCTAATGCACAATCAATTGTTGAGCTACATTCAAAAGCAATAATGAAATCATTTTCAACATCCCAACTTACCGTATAAGTTGCTGGGGTTCCAGCCTGTGTTTCTATTGGCATAGTATATGTTGGAGCACTTGAATATGTTACTCCACTCTTTTCAAAAACGCCAATAGTGGTTGGACCCGCTAAGTCACTACTAAATACTGTAAATTCTATAATGGTACAAGCTCCGCCAACAGGAAAATCTTCCCCAATATAACCCGACCCGCTTGAGAAGCTAATAGCATTTTCAAATGTTCCATCATCCCACTGCATTTCACCACCTAAGCCTGAGGGTGCATCCCAGGTTAGGTCTACAAATCCAGTTTCCATGTTATACTCTGCATCCAGATTAGATGGTGGAAGTACATCTAAAGTGGATAAAACCTCAAAATTATCTATGCAAAGCCCAAAAGTTGTCGGGTCATCAGCATTGGAATGCAGACCTATGCGAAATTGGACAGTATGACCTGCCAATACAGATATATCATTATATCCTGGCCAACACAGAGAAAATGGTGTCCATTCATTTACATTTCCGGTAAAGACAAATTGCGTTTGCCCTCCAAGTGGATTACTGACAGAATTCCAACCGCTCCATTGATTCCCTTCAAGATAACGAAGTTGTACAATAATATAATCACAATTTAAGTCTGAAGATGGTTCGTCCAGTTCATCTTTGATCTGCATATCCCAAATAATATCAAGACCGGAAGGAAGTTCAATTTCCGGACTAATGAAATAATCATTCATATTTGGATTATATGTAGCTGTTACTGAGTCAAAGCAACCAAGTGCATGAGTAGGTGAAGGTGCAGCTGTGTCCTCATAAAGATGCCAGAGCTGTCCACCTATTGGAGTATTTGAATAAGCATGGAATCCTGTAGTATCTTCTCCATTATTAAAAAAGACATCTGCTACATTGATGCTATCTATAAATACCCCTGTCAAAGCAGGACAATCTTCTGTACATTCCGCTCCATCTGAAGCAAAAGCAAAACTAATAATAACCTTTTCACTATGATATGAGTCGGGAATGCTCATAGATGTATAAGACCAAGCTGTTGAACCACCCCATCCAGGTATTCCTGGGATTCCATCAGAATCTTCTTCATGAATAAACCCGAAACTATACATACTGGAACAATTATATTCAGGGGAAATAGCGGTTAAAATCACTGCCTGGTTATAATCTTCACCGGATTTTCTTATTCTGACATTAAATCCATCCCATCCATCAAAATTTTCATGAATTCCGGGAGCTTCCATAGCACGATATTGTTCAAAGGATAAAATCATTTCTCCTGACGCAGGTAATGTGATTTCTGGAGTATCCAAAACCTGATACCAATTGTCCAGATAACCACCATTTGTACCAACATCCGGGTCACCCATCCACCAAGATTTACCGTTTCCTCCAAATGGATTATATTCACTTATATGCCAGTGAACACCCGCATCAGTTTCATCAACTGCTGTCCAGTCTGATGCTCCATTTTCAAAATCTTCTAGAAATATTTCCGAATAATTTCCATCTCTATTATTAGATTTAGATATCATTTTTTTTGTTTCATCTGAGATTTCTTTAAGTTTATACGCATTGGTATCTTTAGCATTTAAACTCATAGCTATAATTAATGCTATTGTTAGTAAAAACAATCTTCTCATTATTATACCTCATAAAAAATTTGGTTATATCAATAATCTTTCTTAAGAATAGTAAAACAATATTTATAGTTTTGGCGTTATGTCAAGTTTTTTGAAATAATTGGAAATTTACATACCCCAAAGATTTTAAAATTAATTGAGAAACTGTCAGGGAATGGTCCCTGACAGCCCAGAAAAATAAAAAAGGGAAGAGGATTTTCACCCTCTTCCCATTAAACATCATCTCCAAAGAGACTATCTCATCAGAAGCATCTTCTTAATGAATGTCTTCTTATCAGCTTCTAATTTATAGAAATATATTCCATTTGCAAGTTGAAGATTTCCATTTCTACCATTCCAGACAACCGTATGATTTGCAGGACTCATCTCACCGTCAATTAGTGTTGCAACCAACTGTCCTCTCATATTGTAAACAGACAGTTTAACATGAGATTTTGCTTTAAGACTGAAGGAAATCGTGGTTGAATAACTGAATGGGTTCGGGAAGTTAGAATTCAGTTTAGTAACTAAAGGTAGAGTTTCACCAGTTCCTACTGATTGTGGTCCAACTGTAAATGTAACTTGAATAACTGTTGCTCCAATATCAGGATTGGAAGTATTTACATTGATATATGCGGAATAAGTACTATCGTCTAATCCTTCAGAATTTGCAGTTACGGTCAGTGGGGCAGTAGTTGATGGGTCAATAGTTCCATCGCTTGGAACAACAGTCAACCATGGTGGACCACCACTCAGCCATAGAATTATATCATCAATGAGGTCTGTTTGAACTGTAGTATTAGTAATTGCTGCAAAGGAAGCTGTAGTAAATACAGTTCTAAATGTCATTGCATCATACTGGATTCCACATATACCTTCTGGAGTAGGACTGGTAATATTGAATAAGCCATCAGCCACAAAATCAGTTAACCAGTCAATATAGAGACCATCTTTCGCGCTATAGATATCTTGAACATCAAATGTATATCCTTCTGCAAGTGAGCCCGCAACTCCTTCAATGGTTCCTGTTGGAGGTCCACCCTGGCTTGTCCCAATGAGCCAATTATCTTGAGTAACACTTCTCATACCAAGATAATCATAAGGGAATTGACCAGCAGAGAAGCTTCCGGCAGATGAATATGAAGCCCAGAAGTAGTCTTGAGCAGAGAGGAATAATGTACCGCCTCCATCAAGATATGCGGCAAGATTTGCCTCATCATTATCTGTCATACAGTCGTGACCAAAGTAACCCCAGGATTCACCGGAGAACCAGATTATAACATCATACAATTGCATAGTTGCTAAGTCAGGTCCATCTAGACTAATGTCAACTACTTCATAATGTGTATAATCGGTATATCCTGCTGCAATAAGAGCTGCTTCAAAGTATGGCCAATCATCAGTATATCCAATAGTAGGAGAACTTCCATCTCTGTCAACACACAGAATAGATTGACGACTCTTATCATATATGTAATCAATATCTATGTCAAAATCAACAGGACCTGTACCAATATTTTCAACATATAAGGTATCAACAACTGAGTCACCAGGTGCGGTTTGGAAGGTAAAGCTGGCTGGAGTATATATTAGTTCTGGAGATGTCATTATGTAATTCACTGTTGTAGTTTGATCATCAAGGATTTCAGCATCCTCTAATCCAATGTTATAACCTTCTTTTTTAAAAGTAACATCATAGAGACCAGTAAGCATATCTTCAATTAGATAATACCCATATACATCAGTAGTATCAGTATATACTTGTTTGCCTGAGCTTGTAGCAGTAATAAGAACACCTTCAATTGGATTAGTTGTTCCTGCGTCTGTTACTGTACCATCAAGATTACCATATTCTGGGGTACCGACTATAAGAGTTGCAGCAACAATTGTATCACCTACATTCGGGATAGAGAAGAAATGAATATCAGCAGTCTTAATTGTACCAACTACAAGGTCTGTAGCATCAAAATATACTGTAACTAATGAATCACCACCAGGTGGAACTGTGCCAGAAGACGGCTCAATCCTTATCCAGGTTGTGTATGGACCTAAATCATAGCCGAACAGTATATCAGGAGTTCCTTGTGCTAATCCTCCAAGTACCCATCTTCCAGGTACAATATCTCCTGATGTAAACAAGGCACCAGCTATTGTGCCAGGGAAATCTCCACTTACACTATGGGTTACTCCTGTCAGTGTCAATGTATTCAAATTATACTGCTCTACCTGACATCCACCACCTGTTGTAGTACCTGTGAATATCCAGAGATATGGTCCACCTTCTGATATATTATCATAAGCAGTACCATATAAGCTTGGTGGTGCATAGATAGTGTTAAGAACATTTCCTGACCTGTCTACAAGCTTGAGGTCTGCGTCCCAGTTATTTACCCAGAAGGCATCATTATCTTCATCATAAGCAATAGAACGAACAGCTACAGGAGAATTGATTGTTCCATAAAGATTACCATCTTCATCATACTGATAGATTGTATTCGTAACATTAGAACCATAGAAATATGTACCATCAAATGCCATATCTCTTAAGCCATCTGTTCCAGGTATCCAGTTTGGGACCCAACTGCTGATATAGTTACCCTCAGCATCAAATTTGTATACAGTTCTATATATACCTTGATAACCCCATTCGGCAACTAAGAAATAGCCGTTACCAAATTCAGCACCTGCAATACCTGTACCACTTGTAGGTGTATCTACATCATAGCTGAACAGTATATCCCACAGATCCTTTGTAGGTGGATTATATGGAGTAGTTTGATTAGGGTCAACCTCTGCATTCATTGAAGGGGCTGTTACACCTTCAAATTGATTAGTAGTGAAATCTATATCTGGTTCTTCAATGTTCGCATACCAACCCAATGGGGCATTACCATCATTGCTTACAGTAAGGAATTCTGTACCCTGAGTATTTGGATCAAGTGTTATTGTTACAAAATCTGGAGTAACATCAATAGTAGGATTACCCATAATAACATCTTCTATGTAAGTTTCACCGGGTAGGACTGTAAATGTATCAGTGAAGGTAACGAAACCTTCTGCTTCACAAGTGAAATAATAGAATTGAGCAATGATTGGGTCTATTTCATAATATCCAGTATCATTGGTTGTGACGCAGTAACGTTCTAATGGGTGCAGATTTCCGATTGCTGTAATAGTGGCATTTTCAATTGGATTCATCCATCCGTCAGTAACAGTTCCTTCTAATGCACCATATTGTGGTGGAGGAGCAAGACCAATCATAACATCATCAATATACCAGCCTGAATACTGAACAGAGACATCAGAACCAAAGTGCCATCTGAAACACGCTGTCTCACCAACATAAGCAGACAGGTCAAACACAACATTTTCCCAGAATCCCTGAGCATGACCACAGAATATTGGCTCAGGATATAACGGGTTAGATGTATTTGCTACTCCAGTGTAACCTGTAAGTGGTGTAATTACTGTCCATGTAGAACCACCATCTGTAGAGATCTTAACATTTCCACCATCATAGCTAGCTTCAGTATCATACCAGTGCCAGAAACTCAATAATGCATTATCCTCAAGTACAATCTCTGGACTATCTAAGGTATAATTAGAGTTATTATTATAGTTCCCACTTAGATTAGTTGCCCAAAGCTTAACACCTGAATGTGCATTTCCAGGACCAGATGTTGGGATACCCCATTCCCATTGGCCTGTTCCAACATATCCACCATCGTCAAGTTCGAAGTCTTCAATATTTAGACATACTGGTGTTGCAGAAGCAAGATTAGAAGGTCCTGATTCACCAACAGTATATACTGCTGTTACCCAATAAGTATATTCTACATAGGCTTCTACAATCTCATCTCTATAGAAACGAGGGTCTTCAACTGGTATATAGGCTATAGCTCCTGTCGTAACATCTTCTCTATATACATTATATCCTTCAAGGATAAGGTCACGGGTTAAGGTTGTAACTTCATACGAACCAGGTTCATCAGGCGGTGTTAGATAGTGGAGATTGAAAACAGAGTTGCTTGAGAGCGAATTTTGCATTGCAGTAATTTCCTCTTCAGGCAATACACCTGGAGTATAATCAACCTGACCAGCAGTAATCTCTCTCAATTCTCCTTCCACCATTGCAGTTGCACGAAGCATAAACACACCCGGAGTAGCAGCTGCAGCTACATGTAGGAGTGCCCAGGTTGAACCATCATAATACCAGTCTAAATTAGCAGTAGCATTAAGTCCATTTTCATCAAAACCAAACCAGTTAGTATGGCCGGCAAGCATATTCCAGTGAACCATTGCATAAAATTCTCCATCAAATGGAACATTGGGGACTGATACAGTTGTCCATGTACCCGCTGGTATTACGAATGGGTCCGATGTGCCTACTAAATTATGACCAGAATCAAATACATCTATTGTTACATTCTCTGTCGTTGCTCCTACATATGGATCTGCATAAAGATCAAAGCTTACAAGCTCGCCTGTATCGGTTACAGGGAACAGATTTCCAAGCCATGCATCATAACCAGGATTAATGCACCAGCCATTTTCATAACTGCCGTCATCAAGGACATACTCTACCTGTGTAATACCACCTGTAGTTGGTGCGTGCCAGGTAAGGTCTATACACAGATGTTGACCTTCTGCAACCAAGTCAGTTGGTGCTGGTCCATCAAAGTACATCTGAACATCTTTAACTGTTATCCAGTCTCCAAGTACTATATTATATGCCCAAAGATCAAGGAAACCATCTTTGTGATACAGTATGTTATAAGTACCAATTGGAGGTACAGGGTCAAATTCATAGAAGCCATTAGAATCAGTATATGCGACAAAGTTTCCACAAGAGACCTTTACACTATCAATAGGTTCGCCAGTAGTGATAAAGGTGACTGTACCTTGTAATCCACCAGCTGACTCTTCTACATTCAAAGTAAGAGGAACGGTTACATCTGAAGCTCCGTAGAGTTCTGCATTATTATGAACAATGATAGTAGCTTCGTGTACACCTGGTTCAAGAGTAGCATCATCACAGATTATTGTAATGGTTCGTGTGGCACCTTGAGGAACTGAACCTGATTCCGGGTCTGCATGAACCCATTTTTCTCCTGTTGCCATATTTACATCATCAATATACCAGTAATTGATGTTATATGAATAACCATCAAAATACCAGCATACCTGGAAGTTGTCTGAACCAACATCTGAGTTCTCTAAAGTTATACTTACTGTCTCAGGTCCAACACTAGCTGATGGAGAGATTGTCCATACATCATTCCATGTTGTTCCACCATCACTTGTCGTGGCTACTCCAAGTGTATATGGAGTAGTATAATGATTTACATAATGCTTGAATTTCAATGGTAAGCTTGTATATCCAGAAGTGTTAATTACAGGACTGATTAATCTTCTAATACCAGTGAAAGTAGGGGAATAGTAGAACTTAGCTTCTGGGGCTGTTCCGCCAGCATAAGCACTGTTAGAACCTACCCAGTTACTTTCTGCAGTCCATCCATCAGGTGGGAAATTATCAAAACCTTCATCAAGTAAGGTTTCAATACCTGGTATATCAATTTCAATATCCCAATCAAGATTAATTGCACCTTCGTCTCCTGTATTAGTAATATAGAGAATATCAGAAGCAGTATCTTTTCCATTATGTATAATACCCATTGTGAATTCTTCAGGTTCTACAAGCACTCCAGGTGAAGGTATCAATTCTAAGCTTGCTGTATAGTAAGTAGTTGTTTCTGTTCGTATAAGTTCTTTCTTAAATGGTTCTTCCAATACTTCTGACCACTCACCTAACATAATATAGAATGTGCCATCATTCAGTAATCTGTATTGAAGAACTTCATCATCACCACCAAAACCATCATCAGCAGACGCTAACATAACAGAATCTGCATCTAACAATGCAATTGCTCCATCAAACTCCAGTGTATCTGCTACATCAAATACTATGTAAGCAACATCACCTTCTGAACCATCAAATTTATAGATATCAACATCATAATCAGCATAATCAGGATTATAGTAAATTTGAGCATCTTCTGTTACATCTCCATACTCTGCTGGTGTTGCATCAGCAAAAGTGTTATTAGGTTCGTAAGGGTCTTTGGGATGACACAGAGCAGAAGCTAAAACAGTATGAGTAACATCATTGTATTCTCTTGAGTAGACAAGGACAGGGGTCAATTCACCCTCTTCTTCATTTGTATCTTCAGGTATTGAAATAGTCAGCACAAAGCTGGCTGTATCACCTGGATTAATGTCAAGATAAGGCGGATTAACTGTTTTAGGCCAACCTGGACTGGGACCGCCGCCACCCGGAATATCCACATCATCAATATACCAACCTGCATATTCCACAACAGTGGTTGCATAAAAGGAAAAGCATATTTGCACATCAGACATTCCATCATAAGCGGAAAGGTCAAGATCAAAATAATCCCAGGAAGTTGGATTATAGGTGTCTACAGTAAGAAGTATGTCGCCATTTACAACAACTTGTCCATAATCAAATGAACCGAATATATCAGACCAGCTCCAGAATCTCAAATATGCATCGGTTATACTAGAGAAATCAAAGATTTTTGTCAGATAACTTGTTCCACCTGCATTAGTATAATCACCATTTACTACAGTAGCCCATAAGCCTGTACCTGAATGAGCTTCATCTGGTGGTGTATGGGAACCTGTATAATTACCTACATCATAGGTATTACTCCATCCCCAATCACCTACTGGATCCCAATCAGCTGTGGGAACCCAGCCTCCATCTGTGGTTTCGAAATCTTCAATATCTCTCTTGTTGTAACGAATTGCAGAGGTATCTTGAATCAGCATAATGTAACGGTCGGTTTGAATACCAGTATTAGTTACATCGTAGGTATAATTGATTGAAGTGCCTGCTCCAGAGTAATCAGAAATGTAGTTAGGAACAACTGAGAAGTTAATTGGAAGGTATGGAGCTGGCATTGTAATATTGTCTAAACCAACACCACGCGATTCATCATTCAATTCACTACGATGACGCCAGCGAATTTTTGCATCATTACCTATATAATCCACAGGAAGTGTAACGAAAACTTCTTCATATTCAGCCATTGCACTATCAGCACTTAGAATAGCGATTTTTTCCCAGGTTGGAAGCGGGTTAAGATAGTCATTTGAAATTTCAACAAAGAGTGTATCACCTGTTATTACTTTTGGACCTTTGCTATCATAAAGATTATCATTTCTCCAGTAGAAATGAATGAAGTCACCATCTTCAATAATTAATGGCGGTGAAATAAGAATAGCATCTGCATCGTGATACCAACTGCATCTTGCATATCCGTCACCCTCATAGGCTTCTTCTTCAAAGCGTGCCCAGTAATTGCCAGGATTTTCCCAGCCAAATGGTGGGAAGGTTATCTCTTCAAATCCTTCCATTACATAGTCAGAACCATAAACAATACCGCTTAACTCAATAGTGCTATCACCTATGGCATTTGTATTGAAAGTAAGTAGCTCATTGTATCTACCAGGATTTAAAGCATCAAGTGTTATTGTTGCAATATCACTTTCTCCAGCAGGGATTGTATCAGGATAAATACATGAGAATGGAAGATTAACATCTACTCCTGATATAATGAGGTCAACACTACCATCATCTGTAATGCTCACATCCCAACTTGGGGTCGTTCCTTCTTCAACCCAGCCAAAATCGTAAGTTGTATCACTTAATACCATTACTGGAACAGGTGGAATCTCTTCATATACAAAGTCATCAATATAGTAGTAATCAGAAGTACCATCAAGACCATGTTTTAATGCAAGGTAAATGTAATCTTCTGTTGGTGCAAGATATTCGAAATAATATTCAGTATAAGTATTTGTTACCTCAACAGTATCAAGAGCAGTAAAGGTTGCTGGGTCAGTTGGGTCTGTAATTATACCAACTGGTAAGTTCTGTGTGCCAGAGCTACTTCTTGCCCAGAACATTACTCTGTTACCATTAGCAGATGTTATTAGTGCCGGTGTTATTAATAACAGTTCAGCTAAAAGGTCAGAAGAGTTATACATTTTTACACTCATTACACCGGAGTGAGCATAAGTTGCACTTGAATAGGTATTAACATATGGATATGTACTTGTAGATTGAACAATTTTTGACCAGCCTAGTGGTAAATCTGGCGCAGTACAACCTTCAAAGTCTTCAGATAATTCTGTAAAAGGATCATATACAGCACCACTTAATGCTACTGTGCCCTCACCATAATCAGCATCGCTCTCAATGACAAGAGTATCAGCATAAACTCCAGGTACACTCCCATCAAAAAGAATAGAAATAGTAACACTATCATCAGGAGCCAAAACACCCCCTGTATAATCACAAGAAAATGGTGCATCAAGACCACTAATACCAGAAATTGTGAGGTCACCTATGCCAGCATTTTTAATACCGACATCCAACGAGGCACTGCTTCCTGTAAGTATACTTCCAAAATCATACGCAACAGGAGACAAAGTAATAATAGAATATGGTTCAGGCTCTGGAATATATACAGCATCAAAGTATATATAACTATAACCAGTGCCTGTTTCTCCATAGAAAGCCAGATAATAACTCTCACCATCAGCTAAAGAAGAAAGATCTACTGTATACTCATCATAAGTAGTTGTTATCGGAACAGTTTCAAGATCGGTCCATGTCTCTTTATCCGTAGAGTACTGAATTGTAAGGGTACCTGCAGAATAATATCGTGCCATGAATTTTGTAAAATCACCACTATTTAGTGGAAGCAACTCTGGAGTTATGAGTCGAGATTGTGAACCTGTGCCGTACACATAATACAATCTTGCGTGTTTACTGCCGTCTGGAGGAGATCCGGAAGAATATTGTGCCCAGTCCTGACCTGCTACATTTTGAACATCCCATGCCAGGGGCGGGAAGATATCTCCTTCAAAGCTCTCAAATACATAACCAGAAGGATATGCACTACCAGTTAATAGGGCGGTATTCATTCCAGCAAAATCTCCGTCAATCTCAAAGGTCAGGGTATCTGAATATTCTCCGGCTTCAGTTGGTTCAAACCAGACCGTTGTCACAACATTTTCTCCAGCTGGAATAGTTCCACCAGAGTAATCACAGGAAAACGGTGCAGCTACCACTGCGTCCGTAATCACTAAGTCTTCTGTACCAGAGCTATAGATAGTAAGATCAAAGGAAGCATCAGTATCAGCCTCAATCATACCAAAATCATAGCTACTTGCGCTCAGGTATATCTCAGGTCCATCATAAGGATAATGAAGCCTGATATTTGCTACATAGGCGCCAAGAGTGCCAGCAACCTCGGGGAAAGAAGTATCTTGAAATTTGTACTTTGCTCTGTCCGTTTGAGAAGTGTAGTAGAACTGTGGATAACCGGAAGTCCAATCTCCATCCCAGTTCTGCCAGTATACAATAAGATTATCTGTTCCATTATAGCTGAATGGGGTATCAAGCATAATATCATTCCAGCCAGAGCCATCCCATGTCACAGGACCATCATATACAAGTGTAAATCCAGCAGTAGCAGGGTCATCATAGGCAGCATCTGGAAATGTAGCATCTGCGGTGTGCTTCATATAAATTTTCTGATCAGGCATAGTATAAGAATCGGGTTCGGTAGACACATTATAAGAGATCTTGTTGATATCAATCGCATCGCCAATTTCTGACTGCAGGTAGATTACCTGGGACCAACTATAATCGTAGAGACCGTAAGCTGGAACATATCCTATAGTGCTTGTGCCATCGCCAATTTCAATATAAGCGCCAAACGCCATTGAAGTAATAAACAATAGCATTGCTAATATACATGCTATCTTTTTCATTTTTCCTCCTATAATAGGATTTTTTCATTATTTTTATTTAATAAGTTACCATAATTTTAAATATGCTGGTAGACAATCTTTTGATTATTTACCAGGATTCCTAATTTTGAAGTTAACATAATAGTTTCCTCGTATAATATTATTGGAGGAAATTGTTCCAGCCAAAAAGTTGAGGAAATAACTGAAAAGAGGCTGGTTGCCTAATTTTGACATTAACATTCTTCATATAACCTATTCTTAAATCAATCCTTTCATCTTTTGAAATCAACCTTCTTTTACCAATACCAAGTTTTTTCCTTTTTTAATTTCTATTTATTTTATTGTCAACTTTTTTTTATTTTATACTTACAAAATTGGTAATTACGGTACATAAAAATTGTCGTGGTTCCACATTTTTTCATATGTAAATCCTTTCACCACAAAGGCACAAAGAAAAAAAATAAACAAACTCATTCCCAAGCCCTCCCCTCCCCGATTTAATCGGGGATAATTGGGGATTGGGAATGCTTACAATCGGGGACATGAATGTTTCATCTCTATTAAGATTTAATATTGCCATCATTGCCATCTTTAAATTATTATGTTATTAAAATACTATCATTCTAATTTAATTTTAATAAATCCTATTAATTTTAGATTCCACAAATTTTAGATTATTTTTAAAATGATAAAAATCTTTGTCAAGAAAAATCTTGACTAATTATTATTTAATTAAAATTTATTTTCTTAAATATAACATTAGAGAAATTATGAACAGAATAAGAATTCTTGAAGAGAAAATAATCAACCACATAGCTGCAGGGGAAATTGTTGAAAGACCTGCTTCTGTTGTCAAGGAATTAATTGAAAATTCTTTAGACGCAAATGCAACAAGCATTACAATCATGGTTGAAAAAGGTGGGGAAAAATTAGTTAAAGTGATTGATAATGGCAGCGGAATGTTACGAGACGATGTATTACTTTCTCTGGAAAGATATGCAACAAGCAAGGTCTATAAACTTGAAGACATTCAAAACATCTCAACATTAGGTTTTCGCGGTGAAGCCCTGCCAAGCATTGCTGCAGTTTCTGATGTTGAAATTACAAGCCTTTCTCAAAATTGTAAGGATTGCCCAGCAACCAGGATTACTAAATCAAATGGAAAGGTTATAAATGTATCTGAAGTGGCAAGTAATCCTGGCACAACTGTGAAGGTTAAAAATCTATTTAAAAATGTTCCTGCAAGAAAAAAATTTTTGAAAACTGACCAAACCGAAATGAGTCATATAACAAGAGCTGTTCAATATTTAGCCTGCACACATCCTGAAACAGGCTTCCATTTAATCCATAATAATAAAGAGGTTCTAAACTATCCGAAAGTGCCTTTATTAGAAAAACGAATTGCTGATATCTTCGGAAATAAATTCTTTCACGAAAATATTATTCCAATTCAACATGAAAATCCTCTTATTAGTTTACAAGGATTTATCGGCTCATTTCAAGAAGGGATTTCATGGCCGAATTCTCACTTTCTTTTCATTAATAATCGTTATATTAACGATAAAATAATTTATAGTGCTATTAAAAAGGCTTATGAACCATTTAGTAAAAAAAGTCTTATAAAATCTAAATTACCATTATATTTAATTTTCATTAAAATTTCTAACGAACAAATTGATTTTAATGTATCACCAACAAAAACCGAGGTGCGCTTTGCTGACTCCAGGTTTATATTTAATTTTGTAAGAAATACGATTACTAACTCTTTATTAAATTATGAAAAACAAAGATATACTGAAATCAAATCTGAAGCTGAAAGTTCCTTGTCCATTTCTACGAGTAAGAGAGAACTGCCCATAAGTAAAAAATCAAAACCAGATTTTCAAAAAATTAAACCTAAGCTTTTTTCAATTTACAAAGACGACTTAGAAAAAGTATTTAAAATAGACACTTTTAAAAAAGATAAAAGGGATGTTCAATTAGTGAGTTTTTTTGAAGAAAAAATTATCAAAGACAAAAATAAAATTGTAGAGACAGAGATTGTTAATCCCTGGCAGATTGGAAAATCTTTTATATTTGTGGAATCCAAAGATGGTGTGATTGTATTTGACCAACATGCTGCTCACGAAAGAATTCTCTATGAAAAAATTCTTAATGGTTTTAAAAAATCTGATAAGAGCATATTCGGACAGAAATTATTATTTCCTCTTGTAATTGATTTACCAAAATATCTCCAAAAGACCATTCCAGATTTGATTGAAAAAAATTTAGATACATTTAAAGAGATCGGTTTTAAAATTAAAATCTTTAGTGGTAATTCGCTCATTGTGGAAGAAATCCCAAAAGACTTAAAAAATTGGAATAACGGTGAACTGTTAATAAATATCCTAAAACAATTAGAAGAAGAATATCAAGCTAAAATGGATTTCAAAGAAAAGTTAGCTGCATCCTATGCTTGCCATGCAGCAATTAAGTTTGGACAGAAATTAAGTAAGAAAGAGATGTTAGGATTGATAAATCAATTATTCGCAACACAAAATCCCTTTTTCTGTCCTCATGGTAGGCCAACAATTATAGAAATACCATTTGATGAATTAAGGAAACGGTTTAAAAGGATTTAACAGTGCTCTTTCAATTTTGTAATTAGACGAGAAGACAACAAGATTTTTTACCTATGATAGAACCAAAAAGAAGACGGTGAACTGATAAAACTTGTTAGAAATGAGACGAAACATACATCCCGACGAGTCGGGACAAAGAATGATGAAAATAACACACCCCCCGATACAGTTGTTCCTCCTTACGGGGCAAGCCTAATTCTCCTTTCAGTCTTGGCTAGGCCGAGCCTAGACAGGCGGAGAATTTTTCCCCTCTTAGTAAGGAATCATAGAAATCCCCTCTAACAAGAGGGGTGGACTCCGATGAAATCGGAGGACAGGGTGTGTCATCAGCCTGTCCGGCGTAGCTTTAGCCTAGACGGGTGTGCTATTTTTCAGATAAAAAATAATATTTATAGTAAAAAATAATTAGTTGTTCAATTGGAAAATAACCTATGAAGAAAAATGTTCAAATACTCTATTCTCCTGTTACCAATCTTATTTTATATGCTCTGCTTCTTATCGCTACCCCTTTTTTACTAATACAAAACTATTTGCAACAAGCAATCGGAATGGCTTCCGATTTGTCTTTTAATGTTTGGAAGTTAGAGGTCCCATATATTTTGGCAATCGCCATCATTTTTGTTATTGCTATTCTTGTAATTTTTCGTCATAAGATAACTCGTTTCCGCATTTTCGCTTGCATTGTTGTCATTCTAATGATGATTTTAGGACAGAATTCCACAGATTATTATTTCCATCATAGATTTTATGAATTACAACATAACTGGCATTACTTTGCATATGGAATTTTTTCCTATATAATATATAGATTTTTAAAGCAGAAAGAACTGCCATCAGAACGGATTATTCTGTATACTTTTATTACAGTACTTTCCGCCTCTGCATTTGACGAAGTTGCACAGATTTTTATCTCAAGCCGTATATTTGATATATGCGATGTTGCCAAGGATGCCTGGGGCACAATAATAGGTATGGTTGTAGTTTTCTTTATTATTGAGAGTGGGAAAATAACCAGAAATGGTTGGAAACTACGGCAGAGAAAAATCAGGGATTATTTGAAAAATCCTTTTTCACTACTTTTTTTAGAAGCGGTTTTTGCCTATCTTTTTCTATTAATTAGCTCTATACTTTCTAATAAAAAATATCTACCCGTTGCTATTCTATTACTAATTGGTGCTTTTTTTATCTTATTTTTTATTTTTCATAACTCTCAGAAGAAAATATATCGCACCATATTTATTTCTACTGCAATTATTCTGGTAGCCTTTCAGAGCTTCTTCTTTATCAAATACCATAACGGAAATATTATTAATAATACTAAAGGACTTATTATGTACAAAGGGATTCCTATACCGTATTTTGATATTATGATATATCCAAATGGCACTTTCAGACTGGTAGATAAAAAAATCTATTTTATTAATCCGGATAAATACAATACTATCTATCTTCTTTCAAAAGATATCCTTCTTATCGGAAGTGGCAGTGATGGAAAAGGAGGCAGGGGATTCCCTGAAGAAAAGGAAGCACAGTTCATATTTAACCCAAAAACAAAACTTCCTCTTCAAATCATAATTCTAAAAACCCCGGAAGCATGCGAAAAATTTAATGAACTAAAAAAGAAAGGTTATAATGTTTTGTATATTATCCACAATTCCTGATAAGAAACGCAGATTTCAGAGAAGAGTAAAAAAGACATCACAAACTGAAGATAAAGTAATCAGATATTGCATAGTTGCTATTTTGGGATTACTTATTGCTTTTGGAGTTATTTCCTTAATCCATCCAACCTGGCTTCAAAGTATTTCAACTCCCGGTAAAAATATTGAAGCACAAAATTACAAGGATATGGGGGATTACTGTCTCAAAAATGCAAACTATAGAACAGCTGTATCTGCATATACTCAAGCTCTGAAAATTCAACCCAACATGGATGGAGCACATATAAATCTTGCTATAACTTACTCACAAATGAAATTATATGATAAGGCAATCTTTATCTTTAAAAAACTTCTTAAGCAAAACTCGGAATATATCAATGTGATTTATTATAATCTTGGAGAGATTTACGAAAATACTGGTCAAATAGATGAAGCTATAGAATATTACACAAAATCGGCAGAAACGGCTCCTTTTGCATTTAATTCATATAGCAAAATTGGAAAGCTTCATATAAAAAGGAAAAAATGGGACCTCGCAATTAAAGCTTTTCAGAAGACATTAGATAACAGATTAAATCTAAAAATATGCTATAAAGGTATGTTAAAAAAAGGGCTTCATACATATTCTAATTATCCTGAAATTATGGAAATAATAAATGGACTACTTTTGAAAGCAGATTCCGAAGAACTCCAGAAGCATTACGATTCCACTATATTTCAAAGAATGCTTGATAAAGATATAGAACTTGCAAAAATTCATCATGACATTGGGTGTGCATACTTTATGAAAGATGATTTACAAAATGCGATTTCACATTTTCGGATGTCTCTAAAAATATGGCCAAACTCGGAAGGAACAAAGAAAAATTTAAAGGCAGCTTTGAAAAAACAAAGTATTTAATCAAGTCTAACTACTCAGGCACGGTCCGTCTCCGCGGACGCGAGGTGTAGAACGACCTTTCCGTCTGGGCGCCTGTCTAGGCTTGGCCTAGCCAAGACTGGCAGAGACCGGCCAAGGTCGTTAAGTTAAGAAAACGAGCTAAGAACCTCGTTCTACATTCAATGGTTAGCAATGTATAATGGTTAGCAATGTATATATGAAACATACATGTCCCGAAAATAAATCGGACACATCCGTCTGCCCGTCTTGGCTCGCCAAGCCGAGACAGAGGCGCCGAGCCTGAAAGTAATATGAAAATTATATATTTGTTTTAATGATGAATATGATATAGAAACAGGATTACAAATCCTGTTAGGATTAGTTCCGATTATTTATTTAATAATAAACCGATATTAACACCATTTATAATGGTGTTTAAAATTTGTCATTTATATTTTATTTTCAGATGAAAAAAGATAATATTAGAAATTTTTGCATTATTGCTCATATTGACCATGGGAAATCTACTTTGGCAGATAGATTTCTTGAAAAGACACATACTGTCCAGAAATTAGAATTTAACCAAATTCTTGATGATATGGATTTAGAAAGAGAAAGAGGTATAACAATAAAAGCTCATCCAATAAGAATGAAATATTTTTATAAAAATACAGAATATACATTAAATTTGATAGATACTCCCGGGCATGTAGATTTTTCCTATGAAGTTTCACGAAGTATAGCTGCATGCGAAGGTGCAATACTCCTTGTTGACGCATCTCAAGGCATTGAAGCTCAGACATTAAGCAACCTATACATTGCACTTGACCATAATTTAGAAATAATTCCTGCAATAAACAAAATAGACCTATCTTCTGCAAATGTAGAAAAAGTTAGAAAAGACCTTTCTGACCTTATTGGTGTTTTTGAGGAAGATATTTTCCTTGTTAGTGCAAAAGACGGAATTGGAATCACGTCTTTATTGGATGCAGTAATAGAAAAAATTCCTCCACCTCCTTCAAAATTTAAAGAAACCCGTGCTCTTATTTTTGACTCTCAGTATAATCAATATAGAGGAGTTGTAATTTACATCCGAGTATTTGATGGTGAATTAAAAAAAGGTGATAGAATAAAATTTTTTGCAACAGATAAAGTATATGAAATTGAAGATATAGGTCACTTTGGTCTAAAAATGGAAACAGGCGATAAACTTACTTCAGGTGAAGTGGGCTACATTATTGCAGGAGTAAAAGGAGTCCGTGAAGCAAAGGTTGGAGATACAGTTACTCTTGCAGAAAATCCTACTATAAATGCCCTATCTGGCTTTAAAAATCCCAAACCGATGGTTTTCAGTGGTATATATCCTATGGATGGTGCATATTACAATAACCTTCGGGATGCTCTTGAAAAGTTTCAGCTTAATGACACATCTCTTGTATATGAGCCTGAAAATTCTTTGATTTTAGGTTTCGGGTTTCGTTGTGGATTTCTTGGCCTTCTTCATCTTGAAATATTTAAAGAAAGAATAAACCGTGAGTATGGAATTTCAATTATTTCTACTACACCAAGTGTTGAATTCATTGTAAAAAAGAGAAATAGCGAAGAAATCATTATTGATAACCCCTCACTTATGCCCGAATTAGGTGATATTGAATATATAAAAGAACCAATCATGGATTGTGAAATTCTTGTTCCAACCGAGTATATTGGCAACATTATGAGATTAGCTCAAGAAAGAAGAGGAATACAAAAAAATCTGGAATACTTAGATGAAAAAAGAGTTTCAATTCATTACGAATTTCCGCTTATTGAGATACTTTTTGATTTTTATGATAAATTGAAATCTGTCAGCAGAGGTTATGCTTCTTTTGATTATGATTATAAAGAACATCGTATTTCCGATGTCCAAAAGGTTGATATTCTTGTTAATGGCGAGAAGGTTGATGCAATGTCATTTATCACACATTCAGATAAAGCATTTGCTTGGGGTAAAAGCATTACAGAAGAACTCAAAAAAATAATACCAAGACATCTCTTTAAGATTGCAATCCAGGCAGCAGTTGGAAATAAAATAATTGCAAGAAGTACTATAAATGCTTTACGAAAGGATGTTACGGCTAAATGTTATGGCGGTGATATAACAAGAAAAAGAAAGCTTCTTGAAAAACAAAAGAAGGGTAAGAAAAGGATGAAAGAGATTGGCCAGGTTAGTATACCACAAGAAGCATTCCTTGCTGTGCTTAAAGCAGATAGAAGTTAAATCTAATATAAAACCCTACTTGGGTTTTATATGCCCTAAGAAATTCATTTAAGATAATTAATAAAAAGATGTTAGAATATCATTTTATGGAAAATATGAAATATATAAATAACAAGAAAATGTAGCAATAATCAAATAATGAAATAAAAGAGTATGTGAAATGGCACGAAGATTTAAAGAGATGAAGATGGAGGGAAAAGAAGTATTTGTTTTATTTGATGCAGGCTCACTTAGGTCGTATGTTAGGAAAGAGTTGGCTTCGGACATTAAAAGGAAAACGATTCCATTTAAAGTGGGCTTAGGAGGATTCTCTTTTGAAATAGATGAATCTTGCCGGCTAAACTGTGAAATAGAAGGTTTAGAATTTGATATTGAAGCACATCCCATAGAAGGACCTGGAAATGATGAGCGAGGACGACAGATTGATGCAGTAATTGGTGCGATAGGAATGCAAAAGATATAAGTTCAGGAATCTATTTCTATAAATTATCTACAAGAGATAATATATTCATAAGAAAGATGATTTTATTAAAATAGATATCGATATCCTTAGTATCTTATCAATAAAATTTGTGTAAAATTTGGCATCCCGATATATCGGGAGTATTATGTCTGGAAATCCTTTTATAGAAGCGGTTAAATGACTAATTACAAATATCAAATTTCTAATAAAATTTCAAATATCAAATACCAAATATAAAAGGATTTGTCTTCGGAGATTTTGTTTTGGCATGATTTGACATTTGGGGGTTGAAATTTTATTTGACATTAGGAATTTGGATTTAGAAATTATTGGCTTTATTACTGATTAATATTTCCTGTTTGGTTCTGGCTTGTCCAGGTTAGGTTATAAACCAAAACCCTTCAATCAGTATTCGTGGATTGAAGGGTTTTTCATTTTCGCTTATCATTAGACTTGACATAAAGAAACGATTGAAAAGAAGTTTCACAAATAAATATTTAGGTTCTCCTTCAAAAACTATGGGTAGATAAAACTTAACATGAAACCGACAAGGACTATTCTTGTAAAAAAATAGAAGAAAGGATAGCCCTATGTCAGTTTCAATAAGAACCAAAATAATGGAAGT
>Ga0315547_1000658_pt1 | contig 32109 bp, 26 predicted proteins | sample SalMarSW160240MG_2_FD_202542 | JGI IMG/M metagenome (GOLD analysis project Ga0315547, IMG submission 202542) | Salt marsh sediment microbial communities from the Plum Island Ecosystem LTER, Massachusetts, United States - Salt Marsh Sediment SW1601-240 ...
CTATTTAGTATTTTCATATCGGTATTTTGTTAGTCAACACCAATTTAGGTGAAAATACCTTAGCGGTAAAGCTTTACTAGTTAAAGTTTTACCGCTTTTTCAACAATAGGCCTGCGGAATCTAGGGGTCTCGGGACTACGGAGGACGCGGTGAGTTATGAATTATGAACTAAAGAAGCCGACGATTATCAATATACTGAGATTTTATATGATTTAGTGCACCAGCCAAAGGTCCCTGAGCGAAACTGGCAATAATGCAGCTGTAGAGTAAATAGATATAAATTTGCAATAACCTGGCAAATGTGCAGCTATTAGTCGAAGGGCTGATGCGTCATATAGCTAGTATCTTAAGTACAAGTCGAAACTTACTGCTACATGATTAAGGGTAGTGAACATAGGATTCTTTTTAAAGTTGAAGTGGTTGAAGTGGTTTATATAACCGACGAAAGACGAACGGAAAGTATCAATAGTACAAATAGTTAATACCATTAGTCTTTAGTCTTAAGTCGTTGGTCGGTAAGCGACTGCTGTAATAAGGCAAAGTTCACCTTTGCTAAGGCTATGGCGAACGAAGCCTTATTCGTTGCGAGGGAAGTATGCCCGAGCGACAGGGGATTTGCTGACAGGCCAAAATTATCTGGCAGCAAAGGCCGACAGCAGGAGCGGAATATTTAAAAAAGAAAAAACACATATCACAAAATTCTGGACGAAGTGACTTAGTGACTAAGAGACTCAGAGAAAAGTTCAGGGCACCCACCTTCGTCCCAAGGTCTCGGTATTTCGGTGGTCAGAGAAAGCTGCGGCGGCCAGGTGGGTACGAGCAATGAAGAATTACGAATTTCGAAATGTAGAAGTGTCGAAGGCTTAGCCTTTGGCCGTCAATAGGAACTCTTCAATATTACCAGGGCTAATTACCCTGTACTCAGTTTCAGGGTATGCCCTGGAGAAAGTTTTCGAAAGGAAAGATTTGCGTGATGGATTCCACTTAAATTCCCATGCGTAAAGCTTATTATTACTTTCTTCAATGTAGTCAATCTCCTGCTGCTGTGTAGTTCTCCAGAACCATGATTGAACTTCCAGTGCATTATTCTTAATATATTTCCTGCGTTCACTTATGATGAAGTTCTCCCATAAAGCTCCCTTATCGGTACGGGAAGAAAGAGGTGTAAAATTGCCAAGGACAGCATTTCGAATACCATTATCATTAAAATAAATCTTCCGGTTCCTTTTTATCTCGTTTCTTATATTTCTTGAAAAACTGCTCAACCTGAAAATTACATTAGCCTTTTCCAATAAATCAATGTATTTTTCAATTGTTCCCTTATCTGAATCCAGCAACTGAGCTAATTCATTATATGATACTTCGCTTCCTACCTGAAGAGCCAGGGCTTTAAGTATCTTCTCAAGAATAACCGGCTTTTTAATAGTATCAAGCATTAACAGGTCTTTATAGAGATAGCTTGTTGTGAGGGATTTCAATAGTTTAACTTCATTGCCAACATTTAAGGTAATATCCGGGTAATAGCCAAATATCAGACGATGTTCCAACATTCTTTTCTCTTCCAGAAAACCAAAATGACCGCATATCTCAGCAAAAGAAAAAGGATAAAGCATAAATTCAAGCTTTCTGCCTGTCATCGGCTCCTGTATTTTGTTTGAAAGATCAAAAGAAGAAGAACCGGTGGCAATCACCTGCACATCCTTGAAATTATCATGTATAATCTTTAATACAAGCCCGACTGATTCAATTCTTTGAGCTTCATCCAATACCAGTACCTGAGCATTCCCAATAACAGGCTTTAGTTTAGTTGTATTCAGGTTTGAGAGCAATTCTCTTACATCTGATTCATCGCCATTCAGGCACAAAATTTTACTGCCTGACCCCTCCAGCAAATGACCTACAAGGGTTGTTTTACCAACCTGCCTGGCACCATATATGATAATTGTTTTACCCTTATACAGATATTGCTCAATTATTTTCTTTATATGTCTTTGCACTACCATAATACAAATATAATATTTCTCGATTTAAATCGCAATAAATTATAATTTTATTAGATATGAATAATTACAGATGACTGAGGAGAGATTTTTGCAACGAAAGAAAGGCCGAGCGTAAATAATTTGCCCGGGACTACGGCGCACAAAGCAGGAGCGGAATATTTACAAAAGAAAAAAAACATATCACAAAATTCTGGACGAAGTGACTTAGTGACTAAGAGACTCAGAGAAAAGTTCAGGGCACCTACCTTCGTCCCAAGGGCTCGGGACTTCGGTGGTCAGAGAAAGCTTCGGCGGACAGGTGAGAGCGGGCCCAGAATAAAATGAACTGCTGGTCAAAATATAAGCGTTGAAGGGTCAAATATTTCCAGGAGAAGGATAAAAATATTTAAATTATCCATGTAAATTAAATGTTTTAGTTTATATTTGCATGGTTAATTTTATGCTTATGTATATTAACAGGGTACTTGAAAATAAAGTATTGGATTCGTTGGAGAATAACCCGGTAACAGCAATAACAGGTCCGAGGCAGTGTGGTAAATCAACTCTTGCAAGAGCTGTATTAAAAAAACGGGATAATTCAATTATCCTGGATCTTGAAAAACCTTCTGACCTTAATAAGCTTGATAATGCTGAATGGTTTTTACAATCACAGAAAGATAAGCTTATCGTACTGGATGAGATACAGCGTAAACCGGAGCTGTTCCCACTGATAAGGAGCCTAAGCGACGAATGGCAGCAAAACGGCAAATTTCTGATACTTGGATCAGCGTCTAGAGACTTGCTGCAACAATCATCCGAAAGCCTTGCAGGCAGGATATCTTATAAAAGACTGACACCATTCCTCCTGTCTGAAATAGAGGATAGATATTCACTAAATGAATATATAAGCAGGGGGGGGTTCCCAAGAAGTCTGCTTGCAAAAGATGATCTTACATCTGCTAACTGGCTTGATGATTTTATATCCACCTTCCTGGAACGTGACATTCTGTTATGGTCGGGATTCTCTCCGGAAACAATGCGGAGACTCTGGCAAATGACAGCTCATAATAATGGGCAGACCGTTAATTATACTTCATTTGGCAACTCACTTGGTGTTAGTAATACAACAGTAAGAAACTACATAGAGTTGCTGAAGGGAACATTTATGGTGGATACACTTCCTCCATTTCATAAGAATTTTGGTAAGAGAATAGTTAAAGCCCCAAAAGTTTATATAACGGATACCGGTGTGACAGCCCGCCTTTTAGGCCTGAATGGATTCAATCAGATAAGTGGGCACCCGGTATTTGGAACTTTATGGGAATCAATCGTGCTTACAAATATTAAAGGTCACTTACCCGTGGCAAATCTTAGCTTCTACAGAACGAGCAACGGTGCAGAAATTGATATTATAACTGAAACAGATGACGGTATCTATGCAATTGAATGCAAATCATCACTATCGCCAAAACTAAATAAAGGTAATCGTTTTGCCATAGACACAATAAAACCTGATCATACGTTTATAGTTGCCCCGGTAAAAGAAGGCTGGATTGTGGATGAAAAAACTGATGTGGTATCTGTACAGGAACTTATAATGTTTCTAAAGAAAAAGTAAATTGCCTTCAAGTCTTTTCACCTTTTCCCCATTTGGCTAACCATTCCGGCAATTGCTTCATCCATAGCCTTCATCTGCTCCGGTTTTTTAAGTATAACTCCTGCCCTGTCGAGCAACTGAGTCAGCAACACGATGAGAATTTCGGAACGTATCTCGACCTGTGTCGGCGCATAATTGCTTTCCAGGAACATATCCAGAAGTTTTTCAGGAATGGATTCATACATGGTTTCGAGATCGGGCAGGGGAGATAACATGTAAAAATCCTGTATGATCCCGGTCTTTTTATTTACCAGCAGCAGAATAAAGGGATAGTAGGGTTTGATATCTCCCTCCTGCACTGGTGAAGGAAGCATTACAAGATCGATCTGCAATGTTTCCTGCTGTTTCCGTTTGTTTTTCAATTGTATGAGATTGATTGACGGAAAACGGATATTATATTTAACCGGTTCAAACCAGATTTCTTTATATACATTTTGCCATTCTGTCGTGGAGCTTTCTTTTCTTTCACGGATAAGATAGCGATTGTCATTATCATCCCCCACATAAATAAAATCTTCATCCTCTTTAGCTTTTTCAAAAATGCAAGGACACTGTTCCAGAAGGATAGCTGCATCATTCAACACCTGCTCGTCAGGTTCTCCGGGCATAAACCCCGGCACAAACTGTTCAAGCACCGGCCATAATTTATCTTTTGATGGTTTTCCTCCGAAGTTTTTGATACTCTTTATCTGTTCGGGCTCAAGGTTTTCTTCATCTACAAAATCCAGCATCACCTGTGGTATGGTCAGAATACGGCTTGCCGCAGAGAAAGAGGATGATAGGTAAGCCGGATCTTCATCCTGCAGTTCCCAGAACATCTGCAGGGCACGTTCCCCCATATAAGCCGTGATGGCTGTCACCTCGCCCAGGGAACCCATCACACTGATAAAATAAATACGGTTGGTCCCGGGTATTTTAATACCGAAGATATCTGTTTCGTTCATCCACTTCCATGGTTTCATTTTTCTTATTCTTTCGGCTGCCGCTAAAATACGGCTCCAGACTTCTTTCTTGATTGATGTTGTTGGCATGGGATATTCTTTGGGGTTAAAGTTAATAATTACTATATGAAGTTGGAAAGAGCGATTAGTTATGAGTTATGAATTATGAATTAGCGCAGCCAGGCATTTACAATATATTTACTGCTAAATGAATTAATGTACCGGCCCAAGGTCCCCCTTTTAACAGCGATGAGCCCTTCGGCAAGCTCAGGACAAGCGATGAGAGGTGAGCGGTGAGTATGTGAGGTTCCCTGAATAAGGTTGAGGCTTAGGAAAGGTAGCCAAGGTCTATCAATACACTCTCAGCTATATAATTAAATGCACCGACCATAGGTTGATGAGCGAGTCCGGAGTGCAACCGAGGGGCGAGTCGAAGGGCAGTCGAAGGGCCTGTCCTGAGTAAGCCCAGGGGGCACATCGAAGAGCTATAGCGCTTTAACTACATCTTCTGCAGTAATTATTATTGCATCCTGAGGTATCTTTTCAGGCATACGTTTGAGGAACAGGGCATGTAATATTTCACGGTTGCGGGCAAACGGGAGATTCCGGGCTTTTGATTGCAGCTCATTGTATATTTTATCGGGATAGACCTGATCGGTCCATTTTGCTTCACCGATAAGAAGAGTTGTTTTATCTGCCGATTCAGAAACAATATCTATTTCGATTGGCTTTTTATCAAGTCCATTACCCCACCAGCGAGCCGCCGGATTAAATGCCATCCCGTTAATATTCAATGCCGGCATAGCATTCCTGCATAACTCTTCCCATATTCCTGAGGTATAATGATCCAGTTTCATGTTTATTTCCTGCCACACTTCTTCTATAAGGCCATATTCAAGCCTGCTTTTGTTCGGAACAACAAAGGTGAAATAGAAATTCATGAATGGATCTGATATCTTATAAAGACTCTTTTTTGTTGATCTGGGAGATATATTAAAAGGTGTTTCTCTCCTGATATATCCAAGATCAATTAACAATTTTATTGGTCTGTTAAGCTGTGTTGCAGGTTTTTCAAGTCGTGCCGCAATTTCAAATAAACGGTTACACCCCATTCCCACCAGGGTGAGTATGGAAAATGCCATTACAGATGTTCGCATTTCGTCGTAAAAAAGCATTTCAGGTTCCTTGTATAAAATGCCGTCAGTATCAAGTAAATGATATTTTACACTATCAGCAATTGAGTCACGGTCATCCAGTAACTCCCAGTACCTTGGCACTCCTCCGTAGATACTATATCCCTCAATAGTCTCAACTGCACCGGTATGGAAATATTCCTTAAACCATCCTGCAGACATGGGTTTGATGTTAAGTATTTCATTACACCTTCCATATAATGGCGAAGCGCTGTTAAGGATCATGTCTTCCATCATCTGCTGTGAAGAGCCACATATAATAATATTATAACTTTTATTTATATTGTTATCTATAATATTTTGCAGCAGTGAAGGTAACTCCGGCGAGTTTTTTACCAGGTAGGGAAATTCATCGATACATAGGGTTATTTTATGATGCAGTGAGTTGGCCAGGTTCTGAAACAGAACATCCCAACCAGGGTATTTTACAGCTGAAAACCCTTTAACCGATTGGTCGACTCGTTTGGCTAATGCTTCTATCTGAAGTGATTTTTCTCTCAGGTCAGCAGCAAAGTAGATATCCTTGCCTGTCAGTATTTTCTTTAAGAGTGTGGTTTTCCCACACCTGCGCCTTCCATAAACTGCCAGCAATACAGTTTTATCCTTCCCAAGAGCATCACTGATACGTTTTTGCTCATTTATCCTGTTTACAAACATATATGTATATAATAATGTTTAACAAACATAATGTTTCTTAAGCATAATTACAAGTTTATCGAATTTTTTTCTAACCCAGGCTTATAAAGAAAGCAGCCAAGGGGTTTCAATGTGCTTACTGCTAAATGATTAAGTGCAGAGGCCAAAGGTTCCCAAAATAAAGCGATGAGTTATGAGAGATGAGCCCTTCGGCACTTCGACCCTTCGACCCTTCGGCCCTTCGACAGGCTCAGGACAGGCGACGAACGGGAAGGACAAGCGATGAGAGATGAGAAGTGAGCGATGAGAAAGAGCAGGGGGCAGGGAGCATGGAGCAGGGAAAGCAGCCGAGGGATTTCAATATGCTTACTGCTAAATTATTAAGGGCAATGGACATAGGAACCTATAAAAGTTGAAGTGGTTGAAGAGTTTAAGTGGTTTATCTGATGATGGATAAAAGATAAATTTATAAGCTACTTAAACGACTTAAACATATGCGATGAGTAGTAAGGTCAAGAGTTATCAGGTCTGATAATTGTCATCTAAATACCTCTACACCCCTAGAGGGGGTGAATAAAAATAACCCGGGTTACACCCCGGGTTTAAGCGTGCATTCCCAACACCCTCCTAGTACCGTCGGGAAGCGACTGCTGTAAGAAGGCGAAGTTCGCCTTCGCCGAAGGCTATGGCGAGCGAAGCCTTATTCGTTGTGAGGGAGGAACGACCGAGCAACAGGGCTTTTATTACAGACCATCGCTTTCTGGAATAAAAGACCGGCAGCAGGTGCGACCTTTTCCTAAGTAAAAAGGAAAAGCATCCAAAGGTTATCAATATACTCACTATACAAAAAATAGAAGCAGAAGTCATATGTTACTTGAAGCCCTTCGCTCTGTGAGCTCATGGCGCACCTTAATCTTTCAGGCAGCGGACGGAAAAACCATAATACTTTCTAGCATTCCCCAACCCGAACGATGAACTGTCGTGATAAAGTAAGCGGAACTCTCCTAATCCTGAGCTACTCGCATCCCCCGTGGATGACCAAAAATTGGCTCTTTGTCCCAATTCCCTTGAGGAAGTACCACTAAACTTGCCTCCGGGAAGGGCTGTGAAACCATAATCATCGGTTGCTCCTGTGTTAGGGCTCTCCCAGTGAGTTGTGCCTACTTCCTTCAATTTACCTCCTTCAGTTCCACCACCAAGAAAGTTTACTAATTCTGCCCATTCCCCGATTTCTGGCACATGCCATCCTGCAGGGCATAAATTGCCTGTTCCAACGGCATGCCAGTTGTACAAAGCTCCGTACGTACCGGCATAGGTTGCCGAATCTTCATCGTACCAGCAGTAGTAAGGTGAATCTATATCTCCCCTAAGAGGTATATCTGTTCCATCATTATACTTTGTTGTTTTAAGGTTCTCTGCCATCCATACCTGCGACCCTATTGTTACTGTATTATAAACATTCCCATCAGCATCAAGTATCTGACCGAGAGCCAATGTCGTAAAACTTATGTTATCCGCATAAGCGGTGCCAGCACTGTTTGTAGCATAGGCTCGTACATAATATGTAGTTTCGGGTTCCAGGTTAGTAAGGTTACTTGTGAAGCTGCCGGTTCCTGAACCGTCCTCCGTTTTACTGTCGGCAACAGTCGGTGTCTGTGACGTGCTGCTCCAGCACACACCCCTGGCTGTTATATCCCCGCCTCCATCATCGGTGATGTTACCTCCTGAAACGGCAGTTGACTCAGTATATGATGAGACAGCCTTGGTTGTCAGGGTAGCCAGCTCCACGGCAACGGTAGTGAAGTTTTGCTGGTTGCCATAAGCCGTCCCTGCTGAATTGGTAGCATAGGCACGTACATAGTACTGTGTGCCCTGCGTGAGCCCGCTAAGGTTGCTGGTGAAGCTACCCGTTCCCGTGCCGTTGCTGGTCTTACAGGAAGCTGTTGTGGGATTCTGATCCGTCCCCCAGCATACACCTCTGGCAGTTACGCCGGCTCCGCCATCGCTTGTTACATTGCCACCTGTGCTGGCAGTAGTTAGGGTAATAGCGGAAATGCCTGTTGTGGATACGGTTGGGACAACCGGTTCTTTCTCTTTTTCACAGGAAAAAAAGAACACTGTCCCGCAAACAAACAGAACAGTGATAAAAGAAACTCTGAGTAGTTCTTTCATGTATTTTGGTGTTGGTAAGTAATTAACTGTAAGTTACGACAATAAAATTTATAATGATATATTTTTCGTTCCAAAATGAAAATTAAAGTTGAAAAATTTTAATGAAGTTGAGAATGAGTTCCTCCTTCGCTCTTCGAGCTTCTGAGGACAGGGTGAGAATGAGTTTAAAATGGGCAGAGCGCTAAGCGCAAAGCAGAGAGTAAAACAGGTTGAGGATAAGCAAAGCTTCCGAATGGTTTCATTGAGCTTACTGCTAAATGAATTATACGACGAAATACGAACCCTTCGACCCTTCGGCCCTTCGACAGGCTCAGGACAGGCAAGCTCAGGACAGGCTCGTCCTGCGGGCTCGCTCAGGACAAGCGATGAGCGATGAGTCGGCAACCGAGTGGTTTCAATATGCTTACTGTTAGCCGATTAAGGGTACCTAAAAAATGATGAGTGTATAGATAAAGTCCCGGGTTGAAGAGTTATAACCTAAAGAGCACATTTTAGGGTAAAGTGTTGACAGTGTCTGAATTTGTTATGTTATACATTATAATTAATTTAATATCTTTGTTATTAATAGAAATGCTAAATGGAAAAAGACAGGGAAATTACAGATATAATTAAAACAACTGCACAAAAATACATCCATGATGCAGAAGTGTTATTGTTTGGATCGAGGGCGAGGAAAGATGCATCACCAGATAGTGATTTTGATATTCTAATTGCTACAAATCTTAAACTTTCTCCAAAGCAAAAATTGCCTTTAAAATCAAAGATCCGAAAAGAACTATTATTATTCGGTATAAGATCAGATATTCTTATACAAAATAAGAATGAAATTGAGAAAAAGAAGCGTCTCCCAGGTCACATTATAAGGAATATTCTTAATGATGCAATTCTTTTATGAATCCAGCAAAACTTGAATATAGAGATATAGCAGTTGAAATAAAAACAATTGTAGAATCCTTCCTTAAAGAAATAAAATAAATAATTTAAGGCCTCCCCAAATACAAACGACTCCGCATTTGCCCCTGTCACACCCGGGGATAAGCGTGAAATTACCTAAGATGCCCGGTGCGCCGGATTAAGTTTCCCTTTAAAAGCGATGAGATACGAGATGCGAACCGAGTCCCGAGGTCTCGGGACGAGTGCTGCGAGCTCGACGAACCCCCAGGATTCGGGGTGAGTCAAAGATGAAATAAAGTAGCTGACGGTTATCGATATACTTAGATATTATTTAATTTAATTCACCGGCCAAAGGTCCCTGAGTAAGCTCTGAGGGCTTGCCTGAAGAGCGCATCGAAGGGCTGATCCTATTGAGCAATATACCAGCCGTACAACTTGCTCACCCCTTCGTCCAGCGATGTGTTGTGCTTCCAGCCAAGCCGGTGCAGGAGCGATACGTCGATGAGTTTCCTTGGTGTGCCGTCGGGTTTATCGGGATTGAAGGCGAGTTTGCCTTTGAAACCAATTATCTCTTTGATGAGCAGGGCCAGGTCCTTTATGCTGATATCTGAACCGGTGCCTATATTAATATGGGTGTTTCTTACTTCGTCTTCCAGACCTTTTTCTTTAATGATATCCTTGAACTCAATGGTCTCCATGATAAATATACATGCATCGGCCATATCGTCAATCCATAGAAACTCCCTCATCGGCTTTCCTGTTCCCCATATCTCAACGGAGACAGTGTTTCCTGACTTCTTTATTCCATAGTCTTCCAATGCATGTATAAGCTTCTGCGGGTCATTGATATCCCCTACTTTGGAATCCGGCCGTACTGCAAAATCTTTCAGTAAAGCGTCTGTATCATTTTCCTCCAGGCATTTTGCAAGGTGTATCTTTCTCAGCAACGCTGGCAATACATGTGAATTGAGCAGGTTGAAATTATCACCGGGACCGTACAGGTTAGTAGGCATTACCGAAAGGAAATTAGTGCCATATTGAAGGTTGAAGCTTTCACACATCTTTATGCCTGCAATCTTGGCTATTGCATAGGGCTCGTTGGTATATTCAAGCGGTGATGTAAGCAATGCATCTTCAGGCATGGGCTGAGGCGCTTCCCTGGGATAAATACATGTGCTGCCCAGGAAAAGCAACTTTTTAACATTATTCTTATAGGCAGCATGAATGATATTGCTCTCTATCATCAGGTTATCATAAATGAAATCTGCCCGGTATTTATTATTTGCATAAATACCCCCAACTTTGGCTGCAGCCAAAAGAACATGATCCGGCTTTTCTTTTTCAAAAAACCGGTTGACCTCAGACTGCGACCGCAGGTCAAGCTCAGAAATATCCCTGTATACCAGGTTTTCATATCCTTTGGCTCTAAGTCCCCGTGTCAGAGCAGATCCGACAAGCCCGGTATGACCCGCAACATATATTTTATCTCCTTTTTTCATGGTAATCTTTTTACTCAAAATAATTCAATGTTTTATGTCCCCCATTACGAAGGTAGATATCCTTTTTCATCAGCAATATATCCGATGCCATCATATCAGTTATCAATCCGTCAAGGTCATATTCGGGTATCCAACCCAGCTTCTCCCTTGCCTTGGTGGCGTCCCCTATAAGCAGGTCCACCTCGGTGGGCCTGAAGTACTTGGGATCAACTTCAAGGAATATATTTTTATCCTTTTCAATGCGCTTTTTCAATAGTCCAATAAATTCATCCCCTACCTGTTTACCGAAAATATTTCCATCAATATCGATTATCATTCCCTTTTCCTCTTCTCCTTTTCCTTTAAATCCTACATGTAATCCTATCTCCCTGCACGATTTCTCAACCATCTCCCTTATCGTTGTGGTGATGCCGGTAGCTATGACATAATCATCAGGCTCATCCTGCTGCAATATCAGATACATAGCCCTGATATAGTCTTTTGCATGTCCCCAGTCTCTTTGTGCCGAAAGGTTACCAAGGTAAAACCTGTCCTGCATTCCAAGTGCTATCCTTGAGACAGCCCTTGTTATTTTCCTTGTGACAAATGTCTCTCCCCTGATTGGTGATTCGTGATTAAATAAAATACCATTGCTTGCATGCATCCCATAAGCTTCCCGGTAATTAACCGTTATCCAGTAAGCATACAGCTTGGCCACACCGTAAGGTGACCGTGGATAAAAAGGTGTTTTCTCGGTCTGCGGCACTTCCTGTGCCAGTCCGTATAATTCAGATGTTGATGCCTGGTATATTTTTGATTTTTCAATAAGACCCAGTAACCTTACTGCTTCAAGTATACGCAGCGTTCCCAGTCCGTCCGAATTCCCGGTATATTCGGGTGTATCAAAGCTGACTTTCACATGGCTCATGGCGGCCAGGTTATAAATCTCATCCGGCTGCACCTCCTGGATAATGCGTGTAAGGTTCATGGAATCGGTGAGATCGCCGTAATGGAGTATGAAATTACGGTTTTCGACATGCGGGTCCTGGTAGATATGATCTATGCGGTCAGTGTTAAACAGTGATGCCCTTCTTTTTATTCCATGGACGATATAGCCTTTTTTAAGCAGGTATTCAGCGAGGTAAGCTCCGTCCTGGCCGGTGACTCCCGTGATTAATGCTACTTTTGACATAAGAATATTGTTGATGATTATCAAAGGTAGTTAAAAAAGTTGTTTGCGTTATTGGAAATTTACGAACGTCGGGAGACGTGAGACGAACGACAAACGACTAAAGACTAACGGTAAATACAGCGATGAGATATGAGCGGTGAGAAAAAGCAGGGAGCAGGGGGCATGGAGCAGGGGAGTAAACTATGTTTCAAAATATACTTGTATTAATTAATGATCAAGGATAATGCTCATAGGATACATTAATAGATGTAAATTAAATTTAAATGGTTGAAGTGATTTAGTAATATATAATCCATCTGCTCGAGCGACTGCTGCCATACGGCGTGAGCCGGATCAGTTGCGAGGGAAGTATGACCTAGCAATTGGGCCTTTTATGCCAGACCAATACTTTCTGGCATAAAAGGCCGGCAGCAGGAGAGACATAATTCTAAGGAAAAAGTACAAAGTAAAAAGTTGGAGCGAAGACATGCTTTAGCTGGCTGAGCGGAAACCCCGGCTGAACGCAGTGAACGCCGGGGGAAAAAAATAGGCTAAGGAAAAGACAACCGAGCCCCGAGTCCCTGGGCGAAGTCTGAAGCTCGGATAACAAAGGTGGAAGCGAGCCTGGTAATGCTTTATTATCGTAATAATTAATTTATTTAATATCTTTGTTGTTAACAGATAAGGTAAATGGAGAACAATAAGAAAATTACTGACATAATTAAAACAACTGCAAGAAAATACATCCATGATGCAGAAGTGTTATTATTTGGATCGAGGGCAAGGAAGAATGCATCTCCAGATAGTGATTTCGATATTTTGATCGTTACAAATCTTAAACTTTCTCCAAAAGAAAAATTGCCATTAAAATCAAAAATCAGAAAGGAATTATTATTGTCCGGAATAAGATCCGATATCCTTATTCAAAATAAAAATGAAATTGAAAAAAAGAAACATCTCCCAGGGCATATTATCAGGAATATTATTAATGATGCTATTCTTTTATGAATCCAACAAAACTTGAATATATTAAAAGTTGGTTATTCAGGGCAAATGAAGACATTTCCGTAATAAACAGTCTGATAAATGCAGGTGTTGAATTCTACACAAGTACAATCAGTTTTCATGTACAACAAGCTTCTGAAAAATTCCTGAAAGCTTTTCTTGTATAACACGGAATCAATTTCCCAAATACCCATGATATAGATTATTTGATACATCAGTATCAGAGTATCGATAAAAAAGCCTTTGATATAGACGTAAAAAGTATAACTGATTTTGGTGTTTCAATAAGATATCCTGATGATTTTTATATCCCCAGTGTAAAAGAAGCTCTTGAATATCGGGATATAGCAGTTGAAATAAAGAGAGTTGTAGAATCCTTCCTTAAGGAAATAAGATAAGTAATCTTAAACCTAAAGAATAATTCTGAAATCCTTGCTTTACTATAATCATGCTTAATTTCTATTGGTCAGAACTAACTCCAACAGCCAAGTCAACATTTTGAGAATAGAATACAAAATCAATTATCTAGCCAGCGACTGCTGCGGCCCAGCGAAGTTCGCCTCTGCCCAACCTTCGCTAAGCTACGGTTGGCAGAGCAAGGCTATGGCGAACACAGCTGGATTGTTTGCGAAGGAGGAACGACTGAGCAATTGGGGCTTTTATGCCAGATCAATGCCCTTTGATGTAATGATACTGAAGCCATCTGGAGAAGAAGACATCATCAAGAATCCATTCTTTGTTGTATTTTACTATCATGCCTTTTTCAGAAAGCGACTTAACAGAGGTTGCAACTGAGCTTGCACCAGTAAGGTTATATTTCTTGATAAACTCACCGGAATATAATTGTGATACAGCATCCTCAACGGCTATTGCCTGAAGCAACCTGTATTGATGAGGAGGAAGGAGGGACCGGTAATTGTCGTACAACGGTTCAAATGATGTCAGAATCCGGTCAAAAATACTGCTTAATAAGGTGTCATCAATATACTCAGAACCGCTTTCATATACCAGATTGCAGACATATTGGACATAATAAGTATGTAAACGCGTCCATTGAAAAAGCCTGTTAATTACCTCATCATCTGTTTTAATCCGGTTCTTCCCCAGAGTCCTCAGAATAAAATTCCGGTATTCAGATTCGTTTATTTTATCCAGATACATTAATTCTGCACTCTGATAAAATGGTCTGGCTGAATCAGAGAACATTCGTTCAAGCATATGCTTACTGCTTCCAGAAAAAATACAAGGCACGGAAGGATATGATTGAAGCACAGTTCTAAGCAGATGTTCAATATTTTCCTCCGGGTACTTGCTTATCTGCTGAAACTCATCCAGCATGAAAACCAGATCCTGTCTTATTTCAGAAATATATTTCATAATGTGTTCAATTCCATATTGAATATCAGAAACAGATTCTGTTTTCACTTCCAGCACAGGCTGTCCGGTCAATGGATCATAACTCAATTTGGGACGTAACCTCCCAAGCAGTGAAAGTACTTTTTCAGTAAAATTTTTTTCATTATTTCGCTTATTCAGCAAGGCGGTTGAAATACTGTTCAGCATATCGTTCGCATCCATGCTCGGGAGCAGATCAACATATATAACAGCCTGGCTGTTCCCTTCACTTCCGGCTTCAAGTATATGTTTTACATGCTTTAACAAGCCTGTTTTACCCATTCGCCTCATTGATATGAGAGTAATATTCCTTTTTGAAGATATTGCTTTCAATAACCTTTCTGTTTCTTCGACTCTGTCACAAAAATATTCCGGGCCCAGATATCCTCCCGTAATAAAAGGATTTGAAATTCTTTTCTTCATGATCATCCGGTATTACGTTTTTAGCGTTACGTAAATTACGTAATATATTTGAATTTTCAAAAACAAATACAGTCGGGAAATAAATCAAAGACAAAAGACAAAAGGGAAATTAAAGGCTGAGGCTAAGGAAAGTAGCCGAGGGGTTTCAATGTGCTTACTGCTAAATGATTAAGGACAGAGGACAAAGTAGCCTTTAAAGGTTGAAGAGTTGAAGTCGTTTAAGTGGTTTATCAATAGCTATTCATATTTCACAATGGTAATAATACAATATCCAGCTACCCTAGCGACTGCTACGAGAAGGCAAAGCCTTCTTCGTTGCGAAGGAGGAACGACTGAGCAACACGGGATTTGCTGACAGACCAAAGTTCTCTGGCAGCAAAGACCCGCCTTCGCCCAACCTCCGTAAAGCTACGGTTGGCAAAGCAAGGCTTCGGCGGACAGGCAGGAGCGGCAAATCTAAGGAAAAAGTAAAAAGAAGGCCGAGCGTTAAGAACCGAACACATTGAGCTCATGAGCATAGCGAATAATTTGCCCGGTGGGCAGATTTAGCGAGGAGCCAGATAGAGCAGAGGTTATAAATAGGCTAAGGAAAGCAGCCAGCGATTATAAATATACTTACTACTAAATAAATGAGGTCAAGTAGACCGGGGGTCAAAGATTTTGGTTTTAGTTCGAAAATCATCCTGTTTCACAGTTGTAATACATCCTTAAACCTGTTATTTGAAGCCCTTCGCTCTGTGCGCTCACGGCGCACTTTAGTCTTTCACACAGCGGACTGAATAACCGTGATACTTTCTGGCGGAACCGTTAGTTGCAGATGCATTGTCGTGAGAAAGGATGCGTGATTTTCCAAAATCCGGATTTGAGACCCACTCGGAGGAGCTCCAATAATCTCCCTCCTGACCCAATCCGATAAAACTACCCAGGTAGCGATAACCGCCGGGGAGTGCGGCAAAGCCATAGTCATCAGTTGCATCTGTATTGGGACTCTCCCAGTGCGCTGTACCGGCTTCTTTCAATTTTCCTCCCGCAATGGATAAGCCACCAAGGAAATCCACTAATGCAGTAAAGTCATTATCATCAGGAACATGCCATCCTACAGGACATAAATTGTCTGCTGCAGCAGCATACCAGTTATATAATGCTCCGTATGGAACGGCATAGGTTGCTGAATCGTTATCATACCAGTCATAGGCAGGAGTTTCCAGAGAAGACCATCCTGTTCCGACATGGGATATATATGTTCCATCATTAAGTTTTGTTGTTCTGAGGTTCTCTACCATCCATACCTGGGATCCTATTGTTACAGTATTATAAATATTACCATCTGCATCAAGTACCTGACCTAGAGCCAATGTTGTAAAACTGACGTTATCCCCATAAGCGGTGCCAGCACTGTTTGTAGCATAGGCTCGTACATAATATGTAGTTTCGGGTTCCAGGTTAGTAAGGTTACTTGTGAAGCTGCCTGTTCCTGAACCGTCTTCAGTTTTGCTGTCTGCCGTTGTCGGAGTTTGTGAAGTGCTGCTCCAGCATACCCCTCTTACCGTAACTTCTCCTCCCCCGTCATCAGTAATATTTCCGCCTGAAATGGCAGTTGATTCGGTATATGAGGATATATCAGCTGTTGTTACCGTTGCGAGCAAAACCGCATTGGTTGTAAATGATTGCTGATTACCATAAGCCGTACCGGCTTCGTTTGTAGCATAGGCACGCACATAGTACTGTGTGCCCGGTGTGAGCTGGCTAAGGTTGCTGGTGAAGCTTCCCGTTCCTGTACCGTTGCTTGTCTTGCTGTTTGCTATTGTGGGATTCTGATCCGTGCTCCAGCATACTCCTCTGGTTGTGACCGCGGCTCCTCCATCACCGGTTACATTGCCACCTGATGAAGCAGTTGTCAGGGTAATGGCTGACACACCGGTCGTGGTAACTGTTGGGGGCACCGGGTCTTTCTCACATGAATTAAGAAATACTGTTGCACAAATAAAAAGAATAGTGATTAACGGAACTCTGATTATTTCTTTCATGACTCTGGTTTTAGGTAATGTAAGTTATTAAATTACGTTAATATTTCATAATGTATTTTGTTCTGCGTCCCAAAATGTTTGCTGTGAGTCCTAAGGTTAGTATTAATTATGGTTTATGAATTAAGGCAGCCGCGGGCATTTTTATAGAGATGAGAGGTGAGCCCTTCGACCCTTCGACTAACTCAGGGCAAGCAAGCTCAGGACAAGCGATGAGTGGTGAGATAGAGCGGCCGAAGGGTATCAATATAATTACTGCCAGATGATTAAATGCAGCAGACAGCGAAGTAGACAAAAGATAAACGACGAAAGACTAACGGAAAGCAGGTTTAGTGCATATAGTTGATGCCTTTTGTCGTTTGTCGTTTGTCGTTAGTCGCTATTTTCTGTTATTTTTGCATTTCATAGAACCTAAACAGCACATATGAAAATCGTAAGCGTCGTTGGTGCAAGACCTAACTTTATGAAAATAGCTCCCTTTATGAGGGCCATTGATGAGTATAATAAAAATAATCACGGTGCGCCTGTGGCACATACGCTGGTGCATACCGGTCAGCATTACGACGACCGCATGTCAAAGGCTTTTTTTGAAGCGCTGAATATCCCTCCCGCTGATATAAACCTGGGAGTGGGATCGGGCACCCATGCCGAACAGGTGGGGCAGACAATGATAGAATTCGAGAAAGTGCTCAGGAAAATAAAACCTGACTGGGTGGTTGTGGTTGGTGACGTGAACGCTACCCTGGCATGTTCGGTGACAGCTAAAAAAGAACATGTGAAATGTTGCCATATAGAAGCAGGACTGCGCTCCGGTGATATGGGTATGCCTGAAGAAATAAACAGGCTGGTGACCGACAGGCTCTCTGACCTGCTGCTGATACCTGATAAGCTATCAGGTGAGAACCTCAGGAAAGAAGGGATGCCGGATAGTTCAATAAAGTTTGTGGGTAATATAATGATAGATACACTGGATGAGAATAAGGAGAAAGCCGGGAAGCTGGAGATAGGGGAGATTATGAAGAAGAATAGGATTAGTGGTGGCGTGGGTTCGGAAACCCACACCAACAATTTTGTTGTACTGACACTGCACAGGCCGTCGAATGTGGATCAGAAGGAGACTCTTGGGCCTATAGTTAACTTCCTATGTGATGAGGTGGCAGCGGAGATGACACTGGTATGGACGCTGCACCCTCGTACTGAGAAGCAACTGAAAAGTTTTGGCCTGTGGGATAAGGTAATTACCACTGAAAATATTATGCTGCTCCATCCTCTCAACTACCATGAAATGCTGCGTCTCAATATGGACGCAAAAATGATTCTAACCGACAGCGGCGGACTGCAGGAAGAATGTACTGTACTGGGCACTCCATGCATCACCCTGCGATGGAATACCGAAAGACCGATAACTCTAAGGGAACACGGTGGAGCAAGTGTTATAGTGGGTAATGATATCGACCATATAAGAAAAGAATACCGGAAAACATTGCTGCTGGAACATAAGCCGTTCAGGCCCGAGTTGTGGGACGGGAGGACGGCAGGGAGATGCCTCGAGGCTATTCTTAATTATACATCTTAATTCTCATAAAATCGTTCTACGAAGAAATGTTTGAACGTTTGAACGGTTTGAGCGTTTGATTTGGGATACATCTCTTTCAAACTCTCAAACTTTCAAACTCTCAAACTGATTACCAGGTTTTCGAAAAATAATATATAACAGAAAGTGACCTAAAGAACGATCCGGTCTCCCAGGGACTTTGAGATTTCCTTGAGCATGGTGGTGAGGACCTGGTACTGTTTGAGGAGGTCGTTGGCTGATTCGGTGTTTTTACTTTCCTGGGCATCACTGAGCTTTCTTTTGAGATCTTTTATCATAGCTTGTATCTTGTCGCTTTTAAACTTGAGCACACTCTCGGGGACAAGCTCGTCCAGTATCATATCTTCGGTCTCAACATAGGCCTTGCGTTCATGCCATATCTTGCTCAGGACATACGACTCCGACAACAGGTCGGCCGATACCCGGCTGATATCCGGGTCCTGGTGCAAGACAAAAAACTTATCGCCGGGGAAAATACCCTCGTTTATATGAAATGAATAATCGTCGAAGATCTTCTTCATCACCGGATCGGTGAATTCAAGTTCATCATTGGTGATCTCGCTGACTATATACTGGCCAACGGAAATGATCTCTTCAGTACCATCTTCCTTATGCCGTATTTTCTCATACTCCTCGCTGCCATACTTCAACAACAACCTTATCACTTCACGTTCGGAGAACACAGCTCCTTCAGGTGGCCTCGCAGCTTCTGCCTTCTTCCTGCTTACCTCGGGCAGGTCGCCCGGACCGGGATACCTGTTACGGTCCATGAAGGCCCTGTCGCGCATCAGTTTGTTAACTTCCGAGTAGAGTACCTGCTCACCCACATTAAGAAGGTTACTGCATTCCTGTATGTACACTGTGCGGGTGATAGTCTCGGGGATAACGGCAATGGAACGCACTATTTCCCTTATCAGCCCGGCACGTTTTACAGGGTCGTTGGCAGCATCCTTAATGAGCAGCTTTGTCTTGAACCGGATAAAGTCGGTTTCGTTCTTAGTAATAAAATCCCTGAACTCAGTGTTGCTCTTCTTCCTTGAAAATGAGTCGGGGTCCTCCCCTTCAGGCAGGGCAGTAACCTTCACATTCATACCTTCCTCCAGCACCAGGTCTATTCCCCGTAGCGAAGCCTTGATTCCTGCCTCATCGCCGTCATACAATATTGATATGTTGGTGGTGAACCTTTTTATCAGCCTCACCTGTTCACGTGTGAGGGCGGTGCCTGATGATGCCACCACGTTCTCTATCCCGGCCTCATGCAGTGAAAGCACATCGGTATAACCCTCGACCATATAGCATTTATCATCCTGCATGATGGCCTTGCGTGCATGGTAGATACCATATACTATACGGCTTTTATGATAAATCTCCGATTCGGGCGAATTGAGATACTTGGCTGTTTTGTCGTCCTTTTTCAGTGTACGTCCTCCAAAGCCCAGCACCTGTCCCGACAATGAAGGTATCGGGAATATAACCCTGCCGCTGAAACGGTCGAAGGTTTTTTCATCTTTCTTAATTGTAAGTCCCGTTTTTACCAGGTAATCGAGTTTATAACCATCGGATAGTGCTTTCTTTGTAAATCCCTCCCACTTATCAAGGCTGTAACCAATATTGAATTTTTTCAATGTGTCCTGTCTAAAGCCGCGTTCCCTGAAATATGAAAGTCCGATTGTCTTTCCTTCTTCTGTGTTGAACAGGTTTTCCTCGAAGATCCGTGCGGCGTATGACGACAGCACCAGCATGCTCTCCCTCTCATTCTGCCTTTCTATATCTTCAGCAGTGAGTTCCTTCTCTTCTATTTCTATATGGTATTTACGTGCCAGGTATCGCAGCGCTTCGGGGTAGCTCAGCGACTCATGCTCCATGATAAAATTAACCGCATTACCCCCCTTGCCACATCCGAAGCATTTAAAGATCCCCTTGGATGGAGAAACGGTAAAGGAAGGTGTTTTTTCATTATGAAAAGGACATAGCCCGATATAATTGACCCCTCTCTTCTTAAGTGAGACGAATTCCTGCACGACATCTTCGATGTGGGCAGTGTTAAGTATCTGTTCTACAGTGTGATGGGGGATCATGATTCAATTTTATTGGCAGATGCTAATTTAGCAATTATATGTGGGAAAAGTGAAGCAAAAGATAAAAGATAAAAGGAAAAAGACAAAAGTAAAGCTGCCAAGGATTAACAATATACTTACTGCTAAATGATTAAGGTTAGTGGACAGAGGAGAGGTTAATAAGGGTTGAAAAGTTGAAGTGGTTGAAGTGGTTGAAGTGGTTTATTGTAGCAAGAAAAAGTAAACGCTTAAACACTTAAACGCTTAACCGACTTAAACAGGGTTAAAGGGCTGTGGATTTCTAATATTTTGCGGTTATAATCGGGACTTATTATAATATTTTTGGATTATAATCCTAAATTATTATATTTATAACAAAAAATGATACCAAGAATTCTTTACGGGAACATACGAGTTAACCTGGATAAAGGAAAGGCTATAATAATTATCGGTCCCAGGCAGGTGGGGAAAACGACGCTTGTAAACCAAATAGTATCCAGATTAAAGCGCAAGACCCTGTTTTTGAATTGTGATGAGATTGAAGCCAAGAATATCCTGTCGACACTCTCTCTAAACAAGTTACGGGACATAATAGGTTCAAACGAGTTAATTATAATTGATGAAGCTCAACGGGTGAGAGATATTGGTCTGACCCTGAAACTAATTATCGATAATATTCCGGGAATTCAATTGATTGTGACCGGATCATCTGCCCTTGAATTATCAAATAGTATCAATGAACCTCTTACAGGTCGTAAATTTGAGTTTTATCTTTATCCATTTTCTTCCTGTGAATTACGAGAAGTAAACGGTCAGTTTGAAGAGATAAAAAACCTTAACAGGCGCCTGGTCTATGGGATGTACCCTGATGTAATCAATAACAGGGGAAATGAGAAGCTGATCCTGAATAATCTTGCTTCAAGCTACCTGTACAGGGATGCTTTAACTTACCAGGAAATCAGGAAACCTGAATTGCTGGATAACCTGCTTAAGGCCCTTGCTATGCAAATATCTTCGCAGGTGTCATATAATGAGCTGGCTCAGCTTCTGGGATCAGATCCGGATACGGTTAATCGCTATATACAGTTGCTTGAAAAGGCTTTCATAATCTTCAGGCTGAATTCATTCAGCAGAAACCTTAGAAATGAACTTAAGCGCAGCAGGAAAATATACTTTTATGATAACGGGATAAGAAATGCGATAATCGGTAACTTCAATGACCCTGATAACAGGCAGGATACAGGGCCTTTATGGGAAAATTTTCTTATCTCTGAACGCATAAAGCATTCTCATTATAATAACATTTTCAGTCAAAAATATTTCTGGCGAACATCACAGCAACAGCAAATAGACTATATCGAAGAGAGTGGTGGCTGGCTTTATATCTATGAATTTAAATGGAGTTCACATAAAAAAAATAAATTTCCAAAAACGTTTACAAATAATTACAAGGTAAGTTCATCGGCATTTATCACACCTGAAAATTACTGGGAATTTGTTTGCCAGACACTAGTTAACACTAATTTTGGCTGATTATCACGAATGGTAGATTAGTTAAAAGCCGGATGCAAATAAAATACTTAAACATTTAAACACTTCAACACTTAAACCGGGGGCGGGAACTCCTCCTTCGCAAAGCTTCGGACTCCATCCGACGACAATGGAGGACTAAGCTGGAGCCTCGTGGATGTGGATGGGGATCGGGAATTTTCCCTATTTTTGTGGCTAATTGATTTGTGGATAAGATGGACAAGCGGATCATCAAGTTTATAAAGAAACACCATGTTCTTACCGTGGCAAGCTGTGTGGATAACAGGCCGTGGACTGCAAATTGCTTCTACGTATTCATGGAGGAGAACAATTCTTTTGTGTTTACCACCGATGATGATACAAGGCACGGAAGGGAGTTTAAGATAAATCCGAAGGTGGCAGGGTCGGTTGTGCTGGAAACGAAAGTGATTGGTAAGATCAGGGGCGTACAGTTCGAAGGTGAAGTCTCAAAACCAGATGTTTCAACATACAAAAAAGTTAAAAATGCCTACCTGAAAAGGTTCCCGGTGGCCATGCTGATGGACACCACCCTGTGGGTGCTGAGGCTCACGCATGTTAAGTTGACGGATAACAGGCTGGGGTTTGGGAAGAAACTGACTTGGACGGAAACGAATTAATACTAAGGGTAGCTATGAACTTTCAAAGGTTTGACTTGGCTCTACGAGCCTCGTCGAGCTCATCCCGATAAATCGGGATTCGGTTGAACGGTTTGAGCGTTTGAATGGTTTGAAAATATGGAATTGCAAATCAAACGATCAAACCTGTCTGCCTCCAGGCAGGCAATCAAACTGATCAAACGGTCTCCGAGGATTTTTTAGTAGATGAGCAGATTGCTTAACAATATTTCAACTTTTTTATTGTTAATTATATGTATTATTTCAGCCAGCATGAAGAAAGCATTTATTATATCAATAATTCTTATTACCACCGTTTGCGCTTCCGCGCAGCTGGTTAAGCAGAGAAGGCCATCCCGATCACCATATAGAAAAACGGGGTATATAGTAACCCTTAACGAATTTACTTTCGGTGCCGGAATGGCATCACAGGAAACACCTTATTCTAAAAGTTTTTTCGGCGTCACAACCTTATTAGGCTATCAGGCCAACAAGACTGTCATGGTGGGAGCCGGCACAGGGCTGCTTTTTTATAATGATGGGCTTCTTATACCTGTATACGCTGATATACGTGTTAACCTGATGCAGGATATCATTATCCCATACCTGTCAGGATCAGGAGGCATATTGCTGAACCCGTCGGATTTTGATGCCGGGATAAGGACATTCATCAATCCTTTCGCCGGCTTAATGTATCCCTTTAAGAGAAATTATGCTGTAAATGTGGGCGTAGGAGCGTTTATACAGATGGCCCCCAATACCAGCAGGGCGAACTTCGTGAACCTGAAGGCTGGGGTAACGTATAAATTTTAAGACAAGAGACATAGGAAAGCGGCGAGATCCTTAAAGGTTTGAATGTCCACCTGTCGATGGACAAGTTTGAGCGTTTGAATGTTTGAACTATGAACAGTTTGACTTGGCTCTACGAGCCTCGTCGAGCTCATCCCGATAAATCGGGATTCGGTTGAGCGGTTTGAAAAGATGGAATTGCATATCAAACGATCAAACAGTCAGGCGATAGACTGACTATCAAACTGATCAAACGGGTTTATGGGTAAGGCCGCAAATTGCCCAGATTAGTTACCGTTTAACAATAATTTTATTCATTTGTTGTTTAGTCATAGTGTATTAGTAAATATCAGATGAAAAGAATATTCATTATCTCAATAATACTGTTTACCACCCTGGCAACTTTCGGGCAGCTGGTAAGGCCAAACAAGCCGGACAAATCACTTGACGGGAGCCCGGGGTATATTACCATAAACGAGTTTACTGCCGGTTATGGCCTGGCAGGGCAATCAACACCTTATTCAAAAAGCTATTTTGGTTTCACAACATTACATGCCTACCAGGCCAATGAGACTTTCCTGGTGGGTGCAGGTACTGGCCTTCTCTTTTATAATGACGGACTTCTTATACCTCTTTACTTAGACCTGCGTGTACGCTTAACGCAGAGCTTCCTTGATCCGTACCTTTCCGGCTCGGGAGGGATGTTGCTCAACCCGTCTGATTTTAATGCAGGCACAAGGATGTTCATCAACCCGGCCGCGGGAATAATGTATTCCATTTCCAGGAACCTGGCAGCTAACTTCAGCGCCGGACTGCTGATCCAAATGGCACCGAATATCAATAGGGCGAGTTTTGTGAATAGTAAACTCGGGGTAACCTATAAATTTTAAAAAATTTAAAATCAAAATATATATTGTTCTTTTTGTCTTGACACAAAAAGAACCAAAAAAGTCAAGGCTACAGATTATTTGAAGGCTCTCTCGGTCTGGAAGCGCCCGAAATATAACTCGGCCTGACGATCACTTACTTCGACAAGCTCAGTACAAGTCGTTCTGTCAGGCCTCAAACAATATTTCTTAGCACTGTCCTTTACTGCATCCAGTCCTTCGTTCGCTATTCTTCAAATAATCTGATGCCGAAATGAAACATAGCCGTACAACTAAATGTTGAGCGTTTGAATTGTTATATCAAATTATCAAACATTCAAACGTTCAAACTGATCAAACGTATTCTAGTGGATCAGAGATTTAAAGTAAATGATTGACGTTTTAACAATATTTTAGTTCTTTTGCTGTTTAATAAAATGCATTAGTTCAGCCATTATGAAGAAGGCTTTAATTATTTCAATAGCTCTGTTTACCACTGTTTACGCATCAGGTCAACTGAGAATGCCAAACAGACCATTCACAACACTTAACAGCGAAAAGGGCTATATAACCGTTAACGAGTTTACTTTCGGTGCCGGCTGGGCAGATGTCGAAGTGCCTTATTCTCAGGGCTATTTCGGTTTCACAACTTTGCATGCCTATCATGCCAACGAGACTGTCCTGGTAGGTGGCGGCACAGGCCTGCTTTTCTATGATGATGGCCTGCTTATTCCCCTGTACGCAGACATGCGCGTAAACCTGAAGATTGATGTCCTTATCCCATACCTGTCAGCATCAGGAGGCGTATTGTTTGATGCATCAAATTCCGGTACGGGGACGAAGATATTTATTAATCCTGCCCTCGGCGTAATGGCTCCCCTTTCAAGAAGCCTGGCAGTGAATATAAGCGGAGGATTTCTACTCCAGATGACACCGAATAGCAGCAGTGCGAGCTTTGTGAACGGGAAGGCGGGGGTTACGTATAAGTTCCTTAGATGAATTAGCACTAATTTTGACGAATTATCACGAATAAATCCGACGAACGACCAATGACTAACGACTAACGGGTAATGACGGTTTGACCTGTTTGAGTGTTTGAATGCCAGCCTGACGGCAGGCAGGTTTGAACGTTTGATAAGCATACATTGGCAGATCAAACCGGTCAAACTGTTCAAACTGATCAAACAATAAATTCAGGAAGGTATGTACTTAGGAGAATTGCGGTGATTTTTGTAGTTTTATGGGTGCATGAACCAAAGCCTTATTTAATGATACGCTACATCAACCTCCTGTTCTTTGCCGGTATGGTGGTGATGAACTACCTGGCGAATGCCCTTCCGCTGAATGGTAAGACTACCGGGCAGATATCCGATAACCTGCCTAACCTGTTCACTCCAGCCGGGTTAACCTTCTCGGTATGGGGTGTGATATACCTGCTGCTGGCCGTGTTCTGCATATTACAGTTCACCACGCATGCAAAAGAAATAGCCATGAACACAGGCTGGATATTTGCCCTGTCATGTGTTTTCAATGCTGCATGGATACTGGCCTGGCATTATGAAAAACTGCCATTGTCATTACTGATAATGATTGGCCTCCTCGTAAGCCTTATCTTTTTAAATATGCAGATAAAGGACCTGCCCCAGGGTATTGTGAAAGCAGCCTTCGGCATCTACCTGGGGTGGATATGTATAGCCACCATAGCCAATGTAACGGCCGTGCTGGTGAGTATTGACTGGAACGGCTTCGGTATATCCCCCGTGGTATGGACCATCATAATGATAGCAACAGGCACCCTGATAGTGTCACTTACCCTGCTCAGGATGAATAATCCCTATATCGGGATTGTTGTTGTATGGGCGTTTGTGGGAATTATTATTAAAAGGCAGGCGGATTACAGGTTGATAGCGGTGGTGGCACTGCTGGCGATACTAGTAGTGGGATTCTTTACGTTTAGAGTGTTTCTGAGGAGGGCTTAGGATTGTCGGTTATATGTTTGAACAGTTTGATTCGGTTGAACGGTTTGAGTGTTTGAATGTTTGAAATTTTACTTAGTAAATCATTCATTAACCCAATCAAACTTATTCAGGAAATCTCATCGCTCATCGCTCATCTGACTCAGGCATTCTGCCTTCGTCGAGCTCGTAGCACTCGCATGCTAACGCATACTCGTACTACTCGGTTCTCATCGCTTTTATTTTCCCTCCTTACCTGAATAATTTCTATCTTTATGAATTATGGAAAACAGAAAAAAGCTAGTAGCCCTTACCGGGGCAGGGATGAGTGCTGAGAGTGGTATTCGTACTTTCAGGGAGATGGGTGGATTATGGGAGGAATATGATGTGACGGAAGTAGCTACACCTGAAGCATGGGAAAACAACCCTGAGCTGGTACAGAGGTTTTATAATGAAAGGCGCAAGCAGCTTCTTGAGAGTGAACCCAACAAGGGTCATAAGGGACTCGCAGAACTGGAGAATTATTTTGATGTTCATATAATAACCCAGAATGTTGATGACCTGCATGAGCGAGCCGGCAGCACAAAAGTGTTGCATCTGCACGGTGAGCTGAAAAAAGCACGGAGCTCCGCTGATCCCGACCTTGTGTACGAGATAGATGGCTGGGAGTTAAAGATGGGTGAGACATGCGAAAAAGGGAGCCAGTTGCGGCCGCACGTGGTTTGGTTCGGCGAACCGGTGCCTGCTATGATTGAAGCAGCTCAAATAGCTTCTGAAGCTGATCTATTTGTCGTGGTAGGCTCATCGCTTAATGTTTACCCTGCAGCAGGCCTGATAGGTTACGCACCACAGCATGCACCCCTGTGGCTTATTGATCCGGCAGACGTAATAGCACCGGTAAACAGGCACGTGGAGATAATTAAGGAAAAAGCAGGTAAAGGTGTTGAAATTTTAAAGCGCCGTTTGTTAGAATAGTATGGAAAGTAAAAGAAAAATAATCGTTGCCGTTACGGGAGCCAGTGGCTCCATTTATGCAGAGACACTGCTTGAGCGGATAGGAAATTTGCAGGAAAGACCCAAAGAAGTGGCTCTGGTGTTTACGGAGAATGCTGAAGACATCTGGAGATTCGAATTAGAATCCAAACTTCCGCAGGAGAGATTAAGTGACGAAGTGACGAAGAGACGAAGTGACAAAGAGACAAAACGTAGAACTATATTCAAGGTTTATGACAACAGGGATTTTTTTGCGCCGTTTGCATCGGGTTCGTCGAAGTATGATACTATGATAATCTGCCCGGCATCCATGGGTATGATGGGACGTATAGCCAACGGTGTGGCTGATGATCTCATCAGCAGGGCAGCTGATGTCATGCTCAAGGAAAGGAGGAAGCTGATACTGGTTCCGCGCGAAACACCCTATAACCTTATACATATTAATAATATGAAGCTGCTGACCGAGGCTGGAGCCATATTACTACCAGCAACACCATCTTTCTACTCCAAACCGGAGACAATCAAGGATCTGGTTATGACTGTAGTGGACAGGATACTGGATATAGCTGGGTTTGAGGTAGATGCTGAACGGTGGGGAGGGGGAGATGAGTGATCCTCCTTCGCCCTCGATACCTCGGGCTATGGAGGACGCTGTGAGAGATGAGCCCTTCGGCCCTTCGACTAACTCAGGGCAAGCAAGCTCAGGACAAGAGGTGAGAGGTGAGGTAAAGTATTGAGCCTGGCTTTACTGTTGTCACAGGCTTACAGTCTCTTTACGCATCTTTTGTGCATAGTCTTTAATGTTGCGGAGGGTTTCGGTGGTTATGGTCAGATCGCTGCCGCTGGCCCTTAGGACCCGGTTGTCATGATCGATTTCGAGGTCATCTATTTTGAAATAGATATCAAACATATCGAAATATTTTTTCAGGAACTTAAGCTTCTTGGTATAGTAAACAACGATGGGATCGTCATAGTAATTTTTCAGGAAGCTAAGGAGGGTATTTAATGTATATTTCTGTTCGGCTATCCGCTGGACCACCTCTGGGTCGGGATTCTCTGTATCGAGCAACAAGCCTGTGGATATATAGAGGGCTTCTATCCATCCCCCGAGGACCATCAGCCCTGCTGTACTTTTCCTGTCATTCTGCTCAAGGTGATCTTCTATTCTTTTATACGCATTATTGGCCATTGCCAGCACGGAATCGGTATCAGCCATATTGTTTTCAATCCCGTCCAGGGGTTCTGTAAGATATTCGGTAGGAATATTAAGCCTGTTGCTCAGTTTTCGCACGGCCACCAGATATTTCAACATTTCGGTATTCATATCAAACATTTTCAGGTAGCTCAAATCCACTCCATATATACCCAGGTTCAGGGCAGCCTTTGATGCGCTGAGGTAATTATCAGCTGATTCCACAGGATTAAGCATATTGGTATTATAGGCCGTTTCCAGGCGACTGAAAATCTCCGTTATTTCTACCGGTGTAAGCAGCCCGTAAAATATCTCTCGTTTCTCCATGACGTCGTCAGTATTTGAACTATCACCCTTATATGTTGAGAACGTAGTCTCAGGAATGATCTCCCTGGGCTCTTTCTGTTTGCATGAGAAAAGAACTATAGTGAATAATAAAATTAAAGCTGTCGATTTTAATAGTTTGTTCATGGCTTGATGTTGATAATAAAGATTACAAGATATGAAAATCAGATTACTTGGCAAATTAAGAATTTTAGCTATAATGAGGAGGTGGTAGTGACTATAGGGGAGCTTTTATTACTAACTGTTTGATCGGTTTGAGCGTTTGATTGTTTGAATTACAATTAGTTGAAGAGGTAGTAAAGAGAGGACATATTTTAATAAATTAAGTCAAACATATCTGCCATCAGGCAGGTGATCAAACAGTCAGTCTATCGACTGACTTTCAAACTGATCAAACTGATCTGCGATAAAATATTAATTAGTGTAGTAAGAAATAAATTAGTAATAACTCAGTTGGAGCGGGCTTTATGGAAGATTATATTAATGACTGATTTTGAAAAATACTTGATATCGGTGCGGATAGGGTGTTTATCGTATTCATCGAGGTAGCGAACTTCAGAGGCTTCTATCTCTTCAAGGTTCCCGGGCATATCGTAATAAAAAGGAGGAATGAGCCCGGGTTTGTATTTGACACGTCTCTGCCGCAGCTCCTGGGAATAGAGGCTGAAATACTGCTTACTCAGGGGCCTCACTCCCACCAGCTTCATACTGCCCTGAAAGAAATTAAGCAGCATAGGCAGCTCATCAAGCCATATTTTTCGTGAAAAGGCCCCCCATGAAGTAATGCGGAAATCATTTCTGAACTTGCCTCCTTCTTCAAGGGCATGCAGTCCATATACATAATCCTGTATATACTCCGAGTAAGGATGCATGGTACGCAGTTTATATACCTTGATAAAATTACCCTGTCTGCCAATCCTTGGCAGGGCAATCAGTACCCCGTAATTCTTCCCGTAAACATTCAGCGGGTTGCCATTCTTCCTTCCTTCAATAAAAAGATGCCCGTTGATAAACGACTCATTGCTGATGGCAAAACCTGCACGCACCAATCTTCCCAGGGCCTCTGCCCTCGATATAACCACATTATTCCCCTTGGTAAGGGCAAGGTACAACCACCTGGTGATCCTTATCTTGGGGAATACACGCTTGACTACAAAGTCGCCGGTATAATATATGTAATTCAGGACCGGGGGGTATTTTTTTAAGATGCGCCGTTTACGCAGATCCTTGGTCTCAACGCAGCACATGAAATAACCTCCATGCCTGACCTTGTGATTGACAACATCCAGGAAATGGTCAAGGTCTTTTATGTCGTTAATGCGCTTAAGGTTAATGATGTAGTTGTAGTCCTTTTCAGGCAGGGCAGCAATATTAAACTTCGTGGTGGTTTCCATTATACGGGTATCACCATTAAGATTCCATCTAGCAATATTAAGTATACCATTTGCCATCTCGTTACCACATTCTTCAATAAGGGCTTCCCTTACCTCTGGTTTAACAATCTTAGAGACCTCATCGGATATAGCACCAGTATCACTCTCCCCTACCATTTCTTCCTCAGTCAGTTTGCGAATGGTATAATAGTCTTTTCGCGGCTGATAGTCCTGCAGCGATGCTTTCTTCACGGCCAGGTAGACAGTTCCCACCACCAGTTCTATGAAGGTAGCCAGGGCTGCTGTTCCGAACATTATAAGACGTGAATGTCCTCCCAGAGCCAGGGCAATGATGAGTAGTGATGCTATGGAGAGGGATATGAAGTTGGTTATGATGGTCCGGGTGAACAGTGAGCGCAGGTTGATGATCTTACCACGGTGCATCTTACCACCGGCGATGGAAATAACGATCCACAGCCCGGCCAGAATAAGGAAGAAATCCATATGCGTGGGCAGGTAGTGACTCTTACTGGCAGGCTTTATCCATACCATGACAAGGAAGGATATGGCCACTATGACAATATCCAGCAGAACAGTAAAGACCTGGAAGGATCGTTTGTGCATTGCACCTGGTTTTAGGACTGTCAGACAAAATTAGTCTTTTTTTAAACGAGGCGCAAGGGGAAAAGTTGCATTGGGGACGGATTAGCAGGATTGGAGGCGGAAAAGTTGAGAAGGGGGTTGTCAAAATTGTTTGAGAGGTTTGAACGGTTTGAATGTTTGAGCTAATAATGGTTTGAGAGGTTTGAACGGTTTGAATGTTTGAGCTAATGTCGGTTTGAGCGTTTGACTCACCCCGAGGACTCGGGATTCGTCGAGCTCACCCCGATAAATCGGGGTTCGGTTGATAGGTTTGATCTTTCATCCTATTCTTCAAACGCTCAAACAGTTAGTCGACAGACTAACTATCAAACTGATCAAACCATTTTTAAGGGCCGAGTGCTGCAATGCGGCAGAGCCGGATTGGTTGAGAGGGAAGTATGACCGAGCAACCCGGGCTTTGATGCCAGACCATAATTATCTGACAGCAAAGGCCGGCAGCACGAGGCCTTTGGAGGCAGAAAATAAATCATTTTTGAATTAAGAATGGTTTGAGCTGTTTGAATTAATAACGGTTTGAACGGTTTGAATGTTTGAGCTAATAATGGTTTGAGAGGTTTGATCTTTTAATCTATTCTTCAAACGTTCAAACTGTCAGGCTTCAGCCTGACAATTAAACTGATCAAACGGGAGGGTATATAAAGATATTGGTGGTAATAATATCCATAGGTAACACCGAAATTGAAAGTGTTTTAGGATATTTTTCTTATCTTAGATACGTCTCACTGCAAAAACTAATAATTATGTATCAATTTTCATTTGAAAAGCTTAATGTATGGCAAAAAGCCAGGACATTAACAAAAAAAATCTATGATCTTACCTCAAAATTTCCTAAAGAAGAGGTGTTTTGTTTGACTAACCAGCTTAGAAGAGCATCAATATCAATTTGTTCAAACCTGGCTGAGGGTTCATCAAGAAGATCAGATAAAGAACAACAACATCTTTATCAGATTTCGTATTCAAGCCTGATGGAATTATATAACCAATTAATTATTTCCAAAGATCTTGGATATATCAGTTCGGATGACCTCGATGAGATAAGGGATGATGTGCAGCATATTTCGATATTGCATACCAGGCTAAGAAAGTCCTTAGTTAATTGAACAGGAGTGCGAGAGATTTGAATATTTGCTCTATAATTGGTTTGAG
>Ga0315547_1000660_pt1 | contig 32009 bp, 44 predicted proteins | sample SalMarSW160240MG_2_FD_202542 | JGI IMG/M metagenome (GOLD analysis project Ga0315547, IMG submission 202542) | Salt marsh sediment microbial communities from the Plum Island Ecosystem LTER, Massachusetts, United States - Salt Marsh Sediment SW1601-240 ...
CCAGTTCGTCCGCCAAGTTGACGATGGAGATGGCTTTGAATGGGCATTTCCTCACGCAGATGCCGCATCCTACACATAGGCTTTCCACGATCTGAGGCTTGTCGCCTTCGAATATGATGGCTTCAATATTGTTTCTTACTGGCGGGCAGAAGCGATAGCATGGTCTACCGCAACGTTTGGATTCGCATCTCTCCTCATCGAGAACCGCTATTCGAACCATCTTCTATCTATACACCTGTTAACTTAGATTAATACAAAGAGAAACATATCTATTTTAGGTTAATTTACCTGTGTAGGCTCTTCGCATAACTCTACGAAGAGAGTGTAGGGCATATAAAACTGTTACGAAGTGCCTTCCTGTTTCTGGCTCTTCTCCTTTTCTTCTCTAAACCTCACGCCCCTCTCTCATTTTTTCTACCCGAAGTGCCCACTCTTCAGGTGTTTCGCCCGGAAGAATTTCTGGAAGCTTAACCCTTCTCTTCCATGCTATCTGCTCTTTCAAAAGAGGTATTAAATGGCTCTCCACAAAATTAATTAATACTTCTTTATCATACAAGTAAAACCGATCATATTTTTTAATGAACTTCTCTATATCCTTTATTTTGTTCCAGTCAGGTTCAGATTTTTCTAGTTCGGGAAACACCCGATTTATCCATTCTCCAATTTTTATCATCTTCACAACGCCCCTTGCCCTCATTTCGTGGAGACAATCTTTTGCGCGTTTCCTAAACTCAGGATCAGCATGCAAAATCTTATCAATTTTTGTCATGCTGTCTGGGTCATTGGCTACCCTATACATTGCTTTACAAAACTTTTCCTCAATAATTATGGCGGTGAAGGCATCATCAAAAATTACGGTCAGCCATCTAACGTCTTCCCATGCACTACTTAGGCATGCCCAAAAAAGATTTTTGTCAAAAAGAGGCAGCTTGTTGAGGAGTGGTAATAGGTGCCCCCAATTTTTTTTAATCCAGTCGGGGTCTTTATCAAGTAGGTCCAACTCTATTAACGCCACACATAGCCCTCTCAAGCTTAAAGTGTACATTTGCCGCTCTCTTCTATTGGTTTCTTCTCCCCGTTTTGCCTTTTTATGCAATAACCTCCTGCGGGCTAAGTTATTAAGCGCAATATTGGCTGTTTTCTCGGTTCCCAAAATTTTTTTTGTCGTGCCCAGCTCGTATGCGTAGGTTGACCCGTGTTCTATAATGTAGTGTAGCGCTTTTTCTTCGCTAGGGAGTAAGTGTTTACTCTTTTTTTTGTTCATTTAAACTTACCTTCCACATACTTACCGTAAGTAAGAATACTTACGTAATAAATGTATATATGTCTTACTGTCCTACGGCATAGTTGAGGCTCAAGAGTTGAAAGAAATCTTGACAGTCCGAGTCCCAGACGGACAGAAAAAAGCGATCGAGGCAGTGGTGAAGCGGGAATACCCTAAACTCAAAAACTATAGTGATGTTGTTCGCTGTGCTCTAGCCGAATTTCTCAACGGAAGGAAAGCAACATAATGACATCAGAAATGGTGCAGATACCACGCTCTGTTATAGAGGAAGCCATCAAAAAACTTGATTCCGTGATAGAGAAACTACCCGAGAATTAAAGGAGACCCCCAAAAATGACTCAAGAAAACGTGTTCGTGGAGTTCCTAGTTAAGATCCGCGACGCAGCAGACGAAGCCATAGAACAGCTTTCTCCCTCTGAAATACGAGACATTCAGCATTACAACACAGAAAATCTGAAGTGGATCCGAGCAACAGGACAGAAGGGCGCTTTCGAGTGCTACCCAGCATACGGTCAGAAAGCGAAAACCACCGCTGATTATACCGCTCTGTTAAACGATCTCAAAGCACATGAAGGCAAACTTCAACGCTCTGGGTTATTCTATTGGCTTTTCGATGACAACGAAACCATCGGAAGAAAACCAGCGAAACGGTGAGAGGAGAGGCATATGACAGAAAAAGTTTGTGGAGCTTGCAAATTTCATCTAGAGCGTGGAGTATGTCCGAAAGCCGAGTATAAAAAGAGAGAAGACAACCTGACAGCTTGTCTTTCCTCAGATCCAGCATGTGAACTGTTTCAGCCAAAACATAAAAAGAAGGATGAAAAAGAGGAGATTAAAGTCAAACATAGCCCCGGCTTCAGCGAAAACAGCACCATCTTCGAGCAGATAGCAGACGGCAAATACGTTTTCGGCAAAGACTTCACAGAAACCCCTGTCTTTTATGTTGGAGAGGACACCTTTCAGCCGTTAGAGCGGTGTCCCTGGCCCCTCGCAACCAAACCCGAAGCATATAGCAGCTCCCATGAGCTATGGACTGAGGTGCGCAGCTTCATTTACGATCACCTGTTTTTGCCTAGTGCAGAATTGTATGATGTTTTGACCGCTTGGAGTCTCAGCACTTGGGTTCGTGAATTGTGGTCGGTTGTGCCCTACGTTTTCTTTTATGGTCCTGTAGCTTCGGGAAAAACAAGGGGGTTAGAGGTTCTGCATAGGCTCTGTTACAGGGGAATCTTAGCGAGTAATATTAGTTCGGCTGCCTTATTCCGTGCAAGTGAAGAGTGGCATCCAACGCTTCTCTTAGACGAAACTGAGATTTACAGCAAAGATACAAAAACTGAGGTTATCGGTTTACTGAACTCTGGTTATCGCAGAGGACAGTACGCAATTAGAGTGAAGCAAACTCAGCAAGGAAGTGAACTGGAAGCCTTTGACGTTTTCGGATTCAAGGCTCTTGCCGGAACTCAGGGATTAGCTCAAGCTCTCGAGTCACGATCTATTATGATCCGCATGATTAAAGCGAGAAGAGAAGTTTTGAGACTTATCGATGAGAAAAGAGCAACTGAAATTCGCAACAAGCTATTAGGATGGAGACTCTACACATTCACATCTGGTGACTCTTCTGACCTTTCTGACCTTTTTTCAGAGGGGGTAGGAGCGCTTGATTTCGGCGATGGGAGGCTTCAGGAACTTTTCTCCTGTCTTCTCGCAGTCTCAAACAAGGGACATGAAAACATCATAAACTACGCCAAAAAAATCTATGAAATGAGGAGTTCTGAAGAAAAGGCAAGCGAAGAAGCCGAGATAATGGAAATACTCAGCAAAAATGAAATTATTAACGAAAAGAACATAGCATTAACGAAGGATATTGCAGAGGCGTTTAATTCAAGCCGCAACGATAAAGAACAGTGGAAAACAAGCAGCATTGGCTGGCTAGTTCGCAGATTAGGCTTTGAAAAAGTGCACACCCACACAGGGAAAGGCTGGCTCATTGATAAAGAACGCCTAACCTACCTGCAGCAAATTTACGGCATAACCGAACAGCCTGACACCCCATCCCCAGAAAAGGGTCAAAAGGGTCAGAAAGGTCACGCCCAAAAACCAACCTCAGACATCGACCAGTATTTCCCGGAGGGTCAATATCCAATATGTTTCATCTGCCATAAGCCGGTTGGTAATCCTAACGATCTAACCAACATTGACGGCTTACCCTGTCACGTCACGTGTAAAAGAGAATTTAACGCAAGAAAGGAGGCTCCGACTTGAAGGCAATCATTTTTGGGGGCAAAGTTCGGATGGAGATTCTGAAGGAAACGCCTGTTATGGTTTTTGCGAGGGCGCTTGAGGATGGGCTGGTTCCTGACGGTTATGGCGCCTTAAGTTTGATGGTGAAGAATCAAGTTTACGCCTTTCATCGTTGCTGTTTCGAGAGTAGAATCGAGGAGGCTGTCTAAATGCTTACTATTGACGGGAGGGGAGGTGGTAAGTTCTCAGCTGTCTTCCCTCCGCGCTGGGAAAATCACAGAGGAGGAATCTAAATGAGGTGTATCATGTGCTAGCCGAAACCGTAGAGAAACCATCATCCGACCGTTCAGCGAAGGAGCGCAGAAACTTGCTGTTTCGCGTTTTAGACGGCGTATTAGCCATATCCCACAAAAAAATTCATTCCAGCGGAAACTCTGACAAACAGAAACAGGGCTGGGCCCGAGTTCTTGTAAGTGCAGTTAGCACTTATGGCGCAATCCTCAAGGACGTGGAGCTTGACAGCTTGGAGGAGCGCCTAATCTTGTTAGAGCAAGATGTGAGGAGGTGACGCAGAAAAAATGAGTAAGACAATCAAAAGTAAGATCGAAAAATTGGAGGCACGCACACAGTCGGGTCTTGATCCTGCATACGTTGAACAGGCACAAAAGGCGTCAGGTTTTCTTATTGACATTTCGAGGCTGTCAGCCGATTTGACGCCAGAGCAACAAACCGCCGAAGAAAACGCATTAATCAAAAAATACGGCTTCAAGACAAACGCTGAAGGAGTCGTTGTTTTAATCTGATATTACAGTCACAAACTGGCAAATCGCTTATCGGAGGTGAATGAATCAATGAATAAAAAAGATTGGATTGCACAAGCGACGGATCCGCTCGACTACGCTGTCAGAAAACTTGGCGCTAACGTGTCACTAAAAGCCTTAGAGACAGAGGCGAAAGCAGCGATGGCGGCTGGACTGTTTCCGGGTCAAGGACTGTGGCCAACGCAGCAGCAGATTGATGCGCGTCGGAAAATGCAAGCCGACAGCACAGTAAACCTTAAAGACTCAAAAGAAGAAACTAAACAGGCTTCCTCAATTGGCGTCTGGAATCCGAAGACTCAAGAGTGGGAAAAGGGAGTGAGCGAAACGTTGACTCCTGAAGAGCAACAGCCATCTCTTCCTACAGTCGGAGTTTTCAACAAGGAAACAAAAAAGTGGGAGAAGGCTATAAGCGAAAGTGAGCTTTCAGAGAAGCTCAGAGGCGAACACGTCGGCACCGTTGGCGCTTGGAATCCACGAACAAAAAAGTGGGTCGCGTGATTTTGCCTTTGGAAAGGGTGGAAAATTATCCCCCTTTTTTTCTCTTTTTTTGTTCTTTATAGCATACAGAAAACTTGGTAGAGCTATACAACTGGGCATAGACAAAAATTTGCCTACCCCTGAATTTGAGGACAAGTCATTAGATCAGTTTAGTGGCTTCATCTTATTGCTTGATTTGTGGATTCTAAAAATGATGTTAGAACCAATAAGCTTAAATAGTTTTTGGTTCTAATTGTAAAAATAGAACTGAAGGTGATTCAAACAAATGCCATATGCTGACCCAGAAAAACAGAAAACAGCTAAACGCGAATGGGCACGAAACCAACTGTTAGAGCGTTTGAAGCAGAAAACGGTAACAGAATACATAGAAAAGATGAAGGCTCTCAATGAAGAAAAGATTGATAATATGCTCTTGGAAGCTGAAGTAAAAGCCTTACACGTTCTGCTGAATAGCCTTTTAACGGACCCCAACATTCAGAACGAAAAAGTTAGAGAGGCTCAGGAAGCTTTAGATGCGCTACCCGGGATCATAACCAGTAACCGAGCTAAAGCCAGAGAATATATGAATCAAGAGATCGCTAAAGGCATACCCGAAATAGAAAAGATGGCTGATGAAACTTTTGAGAAGGTGACGGCGGAAGCCGAAAAAAGACTAAGCAAAGGCGAGCTTCAGAAGAGGTTGACCGCCGCATACAAAGGAATTGCTGACGAGTCTCAAAGTGAACTTGAAAAGAGCTTGAAAAAATTCTATCTCATTTAGGAGGTGAAAAGGCTTGACAGAAAACATATTGGATAAACCCGTCACTGAACGCTTCATGGCCTGCTTGGCTGAACTTGCCGAGAAGGGCTTGATTTTCCCATCCTTCAGCTTGCGAAATGATGGCGAGGCGCTGCCTTTGACGGACAATCTTGACACCACAGAGAAGGCGCAACCAAAAGACCAATTCGACTTGGCGGTAGAACAACACTTCCAAAAAGGGTTCAATGAATTTGTGAAAGCTCAGAAATCTAAACCAGCTCCAAAAGACGCTTTCGATGCCGCAGTGAAAAAGAAGCTAGACAGTCTTTAACGCGGCTTCGTTGAATGAGCTGGGAAGACTGGGCGGGTTTCGTTTTCCTTCCCCGCCTCTTCCCTCTTTTTTTGTTCTTTTAAAGTGACAAACACCATTATATCTCTAATAAGAGACATATACGGTATGCCTTGCTTCAAGGAAATTGTTGTTTCCGCTTCGCTTCTTGGACGCTTCAAAGGCCAGCTCAAGTGCGTAAGGTGCGGCATATCATTCAAAGTTGGAGAACAGGTTATACGGCATCTACAAAATCATGGAAGGAACCGCTATTTCTGTACTGGCTGCGCAGAAAAATTGAGGGTTTGAGACTCTTCGCAGAATCATTTTGTCCTTTTGGTTGTTTTGGGTAGGCTATTTCACGAAGAGTTTACAGGGATACACCTTAGTGACTCTTCGTAAAAATGGTGGCGATTAAGCGGGCTATGGAACCAGAAATCGAAGCAGAAGCAAAACAACGACAAAAGGCTACACAATTCATAGATAAAGGAGTTCAAGGTGTGTCTAATTTAGACGGGCCTAAAGGTCGTTCTGATTCTATCCTCGCTAATTATGTTGGTGTTGGCAAGGATACTCTTCGTAAGGCTGAGGCGATTGTGGAAGCCGCAGAACAGCAACCAGAAATAAAACAAGAATCATAACTGCTAAGCCTTTGTTGCAGATTTACAGAGAAAAAGCAAATAGACGACAAGGAACACGAAATGATTTAACTAACAGTAACATTACCCAAAATTTTGGGGAAAGTGAACAAGGTGAGGCTATTGAACAGTTCGCTGAGGTTGTACATTCTAATCCTGAAACTGTAAGGCAAGCACTCTACATAGAGGAACATGCAACGCCAAAAAGAATAGAGACTGTAAAAAAGGGTTTGTTCTTGCAGGTCTATATATTTTTTTGCGAAACTATAGAGACTCTTCGTGAATCAAAGGACACATTCACTATTCATTGACCGCCAACCATCCACATGCTTGCAGCTTACCCAGATCATACTTCCAGTCTCATGAAAAATAGCATCCGGACAGTCAGCACAATACTTACGAAGAGCCTCCTTGTTTGGCTTGTCAGTCTGTTGCCTAGCCATTCAAATACGCCTTGTCAGTCTTCTTGTTTAACCACTTTCTTTAGCATGCTCCGCAGCTCGTCAAGTTCTCTGCGTAGCTGAAGCATCTCCGGACGCTGACCATTAAGCTGACTCTTCAACTCAAGGTTTTCTTTCTGAAGCTCTGTAACTTCCCGCGCTAAATCCGTAATCGCCTTGCTTTCAGGCGCATAAATCGAAAGTTTCGGATATGCTTTTTTGTAAACCTCAAAGAGTTCTGATCGGCGGTTCTCGCTGTAAACGCTTGCAGCTTTTCCCATCATAGTAAGATAATTTTGCTCGGGAACCCTTGCCGCCTGCATACAAGACACATAATACTTTCTTAAGCCGTGTGCCGTCAAGTCCTCAACGCTAGCCGCCCGAATTATACGATTAATCTTTTTGTTGAAGGTGTTACGGTGCGCCGCGAAGAGTCTCCCTTCCTTGTTTTTGAATTGTTTTAGCAGCCGCGTTGACTCGGGACCAATGAAAACCATTGCATCTTGTCCTGTTTTCTGAGTCTCAATCCTCCAATGCCAGAAGCCTTCGCCCATATCGATTTTTTCTTCCCAGCGCAGCCGCACAACATCGCTGCATCTTAAACCTGAATCCTTGAGAACCATAACAGCAGCTCGATATTTAGATTTGGCTGTGTCAGCAATTTTTATGACCTCCCTTTTCTCAGGAATCCGCGAGCCTCTGCTCCGTTTGCTCGGTTTGTCCTGAGGCATAAAAGAAAGAGGTCTCCGGTTCAAATCGAAGAAACTTTTAACAGCCGTATATGCCATTCTGACGGTTGCTGGCGACTTTGTTTTTTTCAAGTGGTTAAGCCATTGTGTAACCTTGTTTTCCATGAGGGCCCGTTCCCGCGGGTCAGCCGCCCCATTCTTAACTTCATCATATTTTTCTATCAGCTCATTAGGTGTGCTTTCAGTAAAGGCGAGGAATTGCTGAAAATAGATTTTGTAAACGTTTTGTGTTGCCTTGCTTCTCCCCGATAGCTGAGTCACCCAGTATTCGTAACTGTTTATCTCTCCCATATTCCATCCCTACCCCTACTTAACACATTTTAGGTATATAAATATTTGTATTAACTTAGAATAAGGGACGGAGAATAATAACTTAAAACTCTTACTACCAGCCTCAAATGCTTTAGGATACTTTTAAATCTGGATAATACAAAGATTTAGTTGTCTAGTTGCTATTTGAAAAAACTTTAACAGAATTTAATGTGGTGAGTTAAAACTTGGAGTATGAAATTAAGTATAAGCCATCGTATTCGATGCTTGTTGTCAAGTTGGAACCTAACGAATCTGTAACTGCAGAAGCTGGCGCCATGACCTACATGGAACCCAACATAGATGTAAAAACACGTAAACGAGAAAGGAGCCTATTAGGCACTTTGAGTCTCACCCTCTTGGGACGCCAATCCTTTTTTGTAAACGATTACAGCGCCAAGGAAGGTGCCGGTGAAGTTGCTTTCGTTTCTGCTCCGGTTGGCGACATCGAAACACTGGAGGTCAAGCCAAACCAAGGCTACATTATACAATCTGCTTCATACATTGCATCCACCCAAAACGTTGAATTGGACATGAAATGGCAGGGATTCACGAAAGGGCTCTTCGGACAGGGACTCTTCATGATAAAAGTCAAAGGAGACGGTAACCTCTTCATAAACACTTTTGGAGCCATCGACAAACACACCTTAGAAGCCGGCAAATCATTGATTGTCGACAACTTCCATCTCGTGGCCTTCAGCGATAGTTGTGACTATAAGGTCAGAAAGTTCGGAGGCTTAAAATCGACTCTCCTTGGCGGTGAGGGACTGGTTACAGAGGTAAGAGGTCCCGGAGACGTGTACATACAAACGAAAAACTTGAGAGAATTCGTGGAATGGCTCTGGACACTCCTTGGACCGAGAGTTAAATCAAGAGCAAGATAGAAACCCAAAGCAAACAGCTGATCATTCTCTCCCTTTTTTCCTATTTCTTGTAAGCATATACTGCAGAGTCAGAGAGGTTGGGTAGAACCTTAATAGAACCTTCACTATATCCGATTCGACGAAAACATGACAGTTCTGAAAGCAACAAAAAACAACATTATGGTGGCAGCTCAGATTGTGAGAAGCGGCGGGTTGGTTGTCTATCCAACCGAAACCGTGTACGGGTTAGGATGCGACCCATTCAACGTTGAAGCCGTGAAGCGTATTCTAGACGTGAAGGGCGACCGAAAAAAGCCTTTGCCCGTATTGGCAGCAAGCATCGTCGACGTTGACAAAGTAGCTTTCGTCTCCCCAAACGGGAAGAGACTTGCTGCAAAGTTTTGGCCAGGACCGCTTACACTGGTTTTTTCCAAGAAGCCTGCTCTTCCAGATGTTGTTACTTTTGGCTGGGATTCTGTGGGCTTGAGAATACCCGACAGTGATGTGGCTCTTCATCTGATTCGCTTGTCTGGGGGTCTATTGATCGGGTCAAGTGTCAACAGAACGGGAGAAGAGCCTTCGCGGGCAGTTCAGGAAATATCTGGAGAGTTAAAGGAAATGGTGGATGTTGTTCTCGATGGTGGAGCTACGGTTCAGGGAATGCCGTCAACAGTGGCTGATTTGACTTCAGAAAAGCCGAGAATCCTTCGGGAGGGTCCCATAAGCCTCAAAGAGATTTTGGATGCTCTAGCTCTTGGTGACTAACAGTGCCATGCGTTCGATCACAAGATCGGTTAACGCTTCTTTTTCTAGTCCTTCTTTCTTTAGCTTAGCCTCGAATTCAAGGTCAGAAATCCTGAACAACTTTTTGATGTTCCCAATTTTTTTGTCCGTAAGTTCTAATACGCTGTCGTCTCGTTCGCCGGGAGTTATTTTGGTAACTAGGCGTAAGTAGTCAGTTTTTTTGTGCCTGTTTTCTGTCATTATTAAAGCTGCTACTTCTGAAGACTCCTGCTTTATTCCCAGCATCTCTACAGCTTTTTTTATCTGTCTTTGGGCAGAAGCGTAAAGGAGAGCCTCAACAGCCAGATTGTTTGATATGTTTGTGTTTTTGTCGAAGGCGTTCAGCGCGTTTAAGGCTGCAAAATACAGGTGTTGGGGACCTGCTACATGTTTGGCGTCAAAAAACTGAACAGCGGCTTCCCTGTTTTCTTTTCTGAAGTGTTCAAGGAAACCGTTTATGTTCTCTATCTGGACGTTCCTGAAACCGAGTGTAGTGATGTGTTCGTTTGGTTCTTCCGGTTTTTTGGTCATGGTTCTTCCCTGAAGATTTCTTTGATGAACCGTTCCACAAGTTCCCTGTTTAGTCCGGAACTGATTAGTTTTTCTTTTGCATCTTCCACGGTTCTTCCTTTGTCTCTGAATTTTTCAACAGTTTTTCTAACGGTTTCTTTTTGTTCCCAAGGGAAAACGATCCAGCAGCGCGTTTCTTTTTCGTAGTAATGGGGAACTGTGATGCTCCACGGTTTGTAGTAGATGGTTGCAATCTTGATCTCAGACGCACCCTGATTCTTTAAGTGCGAGTTTACGAGTTTAAGGCTCTCACCCGTATCTGCCACATCGTCAACAACAAGAACCTTCTTATCCTTAACTGAAACCGAGACTGGCTGCGTGATGGTGGGTTCATGTTTGGTTTCGGCGACTCCCACGTAAAACTCTGCTGTTACATTCGCTAGTTTAGGAGTTTCTAGCAGATCGGACATTATTCGAGCTGGAATCCAGCCGCCTCTGGAAACGCCCACGATTACGTCAGGTTCAAACCCGCTCTTTCTAACTGCCTCAGCGAGTTTTAGGAGTAAACCGTAAATTTGGTCCCATGAGGGAATCTCAAACTCCAGATTGTTCCCTACGCTAGAAGCTGGGTTTCTTATGTTCAACTCTCTCATCATTCTTTGACTCCCAGAGTTAACTTGCCAATTCCTATGGTTAGCTGAATTGTTTGCGGATGCTGGTCAAGGCGATTTAAGAGTATCTAACGCTGAGGTTCCTGTTTTAGGTTTTGCGGTTCTTTCTTCAGTGGATATATCTGATTCTGACTTATGTTTTCGGCTGTAATAATGATTATATCAATTCGGAGGCGATTCTGGAGTAGAGGCTCAGTAAATGGTAACGTTGAAGAATCTGCGGGAGAAGATCGAAAATCTGGAAAGCGAGAAAACTAAGCTTTTAGCAGAGGTAAAAAAGCTTAGGAAAGAAGCAGAGGGAAAAGCTGTCGCACTAGAATGTGAAGTGGCTGTGCTTCGAGAAGAAGCGGAATCGCTGAAAAAAATGCTTGATAGCTTTTAGTCGTTGAAGACCTTTTCACTTGTTTAATTAGTGAAGACTCTGTCTCTTTTATGTTGAAGAAATAGAGAAAAATCTAGTCTAAACTGCGAAGTTGGAAAGCAACAGTTAATCGAGTTCTTGGAGAGCCCTCAACCGCTTCACTATGTTGGGGTGAGTAGAAAAGACTTCCATGATCCTGTCAAAACTAGTTACTTTTCTTTGTAGAACCTCGTCGACAAGCTTCCGGTCGCCCATGCCTCTCCCAAACTGGGTTAAGGCTGCGGAATCTAACTCTGCGCGATCGGGGTCAGAGATGAAGAGAGCCTTGAAAGAGTTGGAACCGCTTGTGTCGCGGCGACTTCGTTTCATTTTGTTGGTTGAGTTCACTATCTTCGCCAGTCCTTCAGAAAGTTTGCGGGGTCCATCCTCGACGATGGATGCGCTGTGGCGGTCAGCGAAGTATTCGCGTATTCGGCTCAGGTATAGGGTGAAGAGGGTGAGTATCCAGTAGATGAAGATGCTTATGATGCCGATAACTGTTGCTCCTCCGCTGTCTCTGGTGTCTCTTCGGCTGAACATGGAGGAGAGGAGCATTGAGTAGCCGATGAAATAGAATATTGCTGGTAGGATGGAGACGAACATCATAACTTGGACGTCTCTGTGTTTCAGGTGACCTAACTCATGACCTATTACGGCTTCCACTTCTTCTGTTTCAAGGGTTTCCAGAAGTCCGGTTGTTACTGCAACTCTGCTTCCGGCGATGGGTGAACCGTATGCGAAGGCGTTAGGTATTGGCATTTTGGCTTTCATGAGTTTCGGGGTTTTGATTCTGCTTTTTTTGCTCAGTCTTTCCACTATTTCGTGTAAAGCTGGGTCTTCTGAGGATTTGATTTCTTTCACGTGGTACATGGCGTCTATGAGGTATGGGGCTATGAGCCACTGGACTATGTTGAAGATGACCACGAGGAAGGGTAAAAGCATTAGATTGACGCCGGCTAAGGACATGATAACCATGAAGAAAAGCGTGGATAATCCGATGATGAGTGCTAGTGTTCCTATCAAAGAAAAGCGAAGTTTCCATAAATTCACGAAATTATCCTCAATAATGCTGAGCAAGAAAATGACTTATAATCATTTTGTTTTTTTACTTAAATGATTGCTGCTTGCAGGGTATCTTTTCAGTTAGAGTTAGTTTTTCTTTCGCTAAGTACAAAGTTAGATAGACTCACTCGTTCTAGTTACACACTCCACTATTTGACTGACCATCTTCATCCTTCAAGGCTTCGAAGGGATCCTCGACTTCGCCTGTAACGTATCGTTTTGCAAGCCAAACTCCAGCGTTGAACCAGCTTTTCAACGTTTTGCTCTTCGCCTTCTCGTATGCAAACTCAGTCATGTCGTACCATAGGCTTTCCATGCATAGTATGAAGCCGGCTTCCTTGGCTGTCTTCAGAACCTCATGTTCCTCAACAGCTTTTCTCAGGTTTACGCCGGCGTCCTCGGCTTTGACGGTTAACTCGAAAACCTCGTTTACCATGTCGTAGAGGCTGTAGCCCCTCCGCTTAGCCATCTCGCTTATACGCTTCGTCAGGTCTTGCCTAGCAACAAACGTCTTCCTCTTTTCACTCATTTTCTGTCTTCCCAGTCTTTCTAATGGTGCATGTCACTAGTTCGCCTTCCCTAATATTTAACGCGGCCCTTTACCCCATTCGGAACCGTTATTCGTCCCTCCCTCCGAACGTATGTTGTGAACTCCACATTCCTCTTAATCAACAGATCAACCCCAAATATCGACTCATTCCCCCAATTTTACACAAAAAGCATATAAGACTTGCCGTTCAACTGAAAGACTTAGCCGTTTTGTTGAGTTTGGGTTCATAACTTTTTTAATGGTGAGTCTTCCTTAGAATCTAGCTGGGATTAAAGATGGGAAGGTCTAGGCTTGAGGTTTACATGGATATTCTTAAGGTTTTGGCTCGTCATGGTCCCTCCAAACTAACTCATATCATGTTCGAGATCGAGGTCAACTACGGAAACGTGAAGCGATGTCTGGAATTCCTCATCAAACAAAATCTGGTCGAAGAGACACTTGTGGGGAAAAGAAACTTCTATCACATCACCGAAAAGGGAATGGCCGTCTTGGAAACCATTAGCAAGCTGGAAAATGTTTTACAGATTTCCTGCACATAGCTCAGCTTGAGCGGATATATATCGGTTTTTGTAATATGCTTCAGAGCGAAATAACGGATATATTAAGAGATAAGATATAATGTGTTTCGGTGCAGAACAATGGAACAATTGAATAGAAATACAAAAGGGGCAAAAAACATAAGAGCATTCACAACAAATTGGAGCATATACAAAACGCAGTTCAGCCCGAAAATCGAGGCTGAAAAGAGAACAGTGAGCTTTGAAGAAGTTTTGCTGGAAGCAATCGATGAAGGGCTCTCTGTGCTCGGAGAATCGGCTAAACAGGCAATCTATTGCCATTTAGGAAAAACCTTCAAAATGAACAGGATGGATATCCCCTATAGAATTGAAGAGTTCACCGACGCCATCGAGAAAATCTTTGGAGCCGGAGCCAAAATACTTGAGATCCAAATAATGAAATGCCTCTTCAAGAAAGTTGGCTACGACTTCAGACACTATCCGAGATCAAAGGACCTAACATTCACAGAATACATAACAGCAGCAATCAACGAAACACTTTAAGTGATATATGGTGGGGGTTTTTCTTGGTGTTCGGGCTTCCACAGTAGAAGCCAGTTATCTGGGTTGTCTGGGTCCCCTTTCCGCATCAGAATCTCGGTGCATCCGGCTTCTTTGGCGTTGGTGTAATTTTCCAGCAGGTTTTGTAGGAGCTGCTCGCTCCAGTTACACAGGATGACTGCTTCGTCGTTGTTTTCGTCTGTCCCTAGGAGGCGGAGGAAACGGTCTCCTACCTCCAGTTGTTTGACGGGGCAGCACTCATTCGCCTTCTCCATTATCTGAATTGTGTGAACTGTAAACTGGCTTCCTGCGTCCCTGATGGTTAAGTGTACGCCGTTTCCCACAAAGGCGTTCATAAATTTTTTCATCAGATTATTCTTCAAGAAAGGCACCTCTGGAACCAATTAAGTCGTTGTTTGAGGATATTTAAAGGATGTTCCGTGGAGAGAATAGTTAACAGAACACTATATCTGTAATCGTAAGACGCAATATTTATATTTCCCTTCACACATTAATACAGATAAGCAAATTAAAGAACAGGAATGAAAAAAAGTTGAAGCAAAGATTCCCTAGTAACAAAGAAAAAATCGAAGCGTTCGCACGTGCCTCGAAACCCTCCGTTATGGCGGTGGGCATCGGCGGAGCCGGCTGCAACATCATATCATGGATAAAGGAACGGGGCGTAACTGGAGGAAAACTCGTTTCGATGAATACTGACGCAAACCATTTAACCATCAGCAAAGCTGACAGCATGATTCTGATAGGCGAAAAGGTGTGCCAAGGAATCGGATGCGGGGGCTACCCGAAACTAGGAGAACAGGCAGTGAACGAAAGCATGAGCGAGATCTCTGAGGAAATCTCTGAAGCAAATATTCTGTTTCTCTTGGCTGGTTTAGGTGGAGGCACCGGAACCGGCGGCATCATGCGCCTAGCAGAGAACCTCCGCGAACAAGTCTCCAGCAACAAGTCTCCACACCTGATTATAGGCGTAGTCACTCTTCCCTTCGAAATCGAAACATCAAGAATGAGCATAGCCAAAAAGGCGATTCAGCGACTCAAAACAGCATGCGACACCGTTGTTGTAATCGACAACAACAGGCTCATCAAACTCGCCGGAAACCTGCCCATGAGAGAAGCGTTGGGGGTCGCCAACACAACCGTGGGAAAATTCGTTAAAGGCATAACTGAAACAATCACATGCGCGAGCCTAATCAACCTGGACTACGCGGACATGCGCAGCATCATGGCGGGATCCGGAATCGCCTCGATAGGAATCGGAGAAGCAAAAGGAGAAGGCAGAGTCGAACAAGCTGCAGAGAGAGCCTTGAACGAACGCCTCCTAGACGTAGAAGACGTAACCAAAGCCCGCGGAATGCTGATACACATTTCAGGCGGAGAAGACATGACACTAACAGAGGTCCATCATGCAGGCGAATTAATCAAACGTTCGATCCCACCCAAAGCAAAAGTAATCTGGGGAGCAAGAGTCAGCAAAGAACAGCATGGAACCGCCACCGTCATGGCAGTCCTCACAGGCGTAGAAAGCGCATTCCTCCGAAAACAACAAAAACATCTAGGCCCAATCCAACTCCCCTTCTAACCCCTTTTTTTTCTTAAGTCAAGATAAGGTCTCAGCGTAAGCAAGTTGATGAAAAACCATGTTTAAAGCGCCATCACGTTTGCGATTCCTGTTCCACGGTTTGGGTCTCGGTTGCATAAGCAGCGCCATCTTTCTCCAGGCACTAGTCTTCTGGGACATATCTCAAACAGGAATCTTCAGGGCCACTGAGCAGAACCAAACGATACTATCATTCGAGATCTTTCTAACAATCTTTATCTAATTTATGGCTGTTATCATGAGACTATGTTTAACGCCAAGAAAATCATCAGAGAATTAGATAGTGAGGGATGATGCGTTAGGCTATGTCAAAACAAATTTTTGCAGCTTTATCGTGTTTTGAAAACGGAGAATGGTGTAACCTTGAAGAGCTTGTACGACAGTTTAAGTTGGACGAATTTAAGGTAGCTATTATCTTCGAGTTTCTCGCAGAATATGGGTTCATTGAGCTAGACAAAAAAGGAATAAACGGAAGGTTGTCGCCAGTTTACCAAAGTTTTCTGAATCAACTACGCGCGCTGTCAACTACCACCTGACAGGTGTAACTGACCTCAATCCATGCGGAACGGCTTAGCAGTTCATCATGTGTAGCTGAGCAGACATATCGTTTTTTTGAATATGTAATCGAGTGAAATAGCGTATATTAAGTAACAAGACGTAATGTTTTTTGGAGTAGAACAATGGAGCAATTGAACAGAAAAACAAAAGGGACAAAAAACACGCCATTGTTCTGTGACAATTGCGGAGATATAACCGTCGCAGTAAGACCAGTCACGATCATTCTTTGGGACAGAACAGAAATTCATGGAAACCTTTGCTTAGATTGCTCAGAAAAGGTTGGAAAGTTAAGAAGAGTCAGGGTTTCGGGTCTCATGAAATGGCTAATCAGGAGCGGGAAGTAAAGAAGCCGACAACCTAATTAGCATTTCAGAGCAACTTGATGTGGAAACTGAGAAGCCAACGGTAAATCCGTTGGAGGCACCTCACCGCCTAGGGCTGATTGAAGCTCTGAGAGAGATAGCATGGAGACCCAAAGCCGTGCAAGAAAAAAGGAGAAAAAACATATGAAAACAAAAGTCATTACAACAATAATGCTAACACTGTTTCTGTTAAGCATGGCGTTCAATTTGATTCCAGTGATAGCGGCGATGCCAATTGAGCCAAAAACTCTAACGGTGGCGGATGCCTATAGCTTCACTGATCTGGAAACAGTTTACACCAGTGGAATGGAAGCTAATCCGTACTATCATGACGACACAGCCAAATTGCAAGCGTTGGACGGGAATTACGGTCCCACGCCAACTGAGCAAACTATCTTGATGCCTACCCAGACTATTATGCGTCGTGTGGCGCAGGATCCTGGGCTGATGCCATTACAGTAAAGTTTGACCTAACAGGAACATCTCTCGTGCAGTACACTGCAATCCTCAATATTTATCTACAAAAGGGTGTTAACACAGCAGCTGACGGAACCGCACCCTCCTATGTGTACAATTGGCATCATTACCTTCTCCAATCAGGGTGGACGAACTATGATTACGCAGATACCATAGAGTCGAGTATGCCTCCAGCAGCAGCCAGCGCATTTCCTGATGTTACTACTGGGCAGTGGGTTTCAGTTGACTTTGACTTATCCCTACTTGATCCTGATGGCTGGATGACGATAAGACTATATAACGCACGCGTAGACTATATCGAGCTGAAGCTGACACCAGACACGACCCCGCCAACAATAATTGGTGTTTCTGTCGAGCCAACCATAGTTGAAATAGGAGACTATCTGACCATAACTGCAACAGTCACGGACGATGTAGGCGTAGTGGCTGTTTCCGCAGATTTCAGCTATAACCCTGAGTACACCGATAGACCATCACCCACAAGCGTTCGTATGGATAATGTCGGCGATGACACCTATGAAGTTGAATACTTGGTTCCTTCGTATTGGCGACTCGGGGATATGATAATAAAGGTAGCTGCCCGAGATGCTGAGAACTGGATCCGTAGTGTAGAATCTGTAACGGTAACTGTAGTTGTACCAATAGAAGCGACTGTCGACATCAGGCCCGACACACTGAACTTGAAGAGCAACGGCCGGTATGTTACAGCTTTCATAACCCCGCCTGAAGGATATGGTGTAGGAGACATCGATGTTACTACCGTCGCGTTGGAACACTTTACTTTATACGCCCTCTGGGGAGAGGTCCAAGACGAAGTTTTCATGGTGAAGTTCGACAGAGCAGCACTAGTAGAATACTTAGGCGATCAAGACTTGGTCGAAGGCTACGGAGGCAAGTTTTACGATGTCACGTTGACAGTCACAGGTACGCTCACAGATGGGATGCCGTTTGCAGGCACCGACTCTATCAAAGTAATCAAGAAATAGAATAGCCGAAACTGAAGAACGCTCAATTCCCCCCCTTTTTTCTATATGCGTTTTAGGATGAGAATAAAACATGGAACGTGTAGCAATTAAAAAGGAATACCGGATGCCGATCGAGTCTTTTGAGAAAGCCCTTGTAGAAATGAATTTTTACAAGACCAAAACAACTCCCATGACTATACACTATAAGAGAGCTGATGGATTACATGTGGTCTTAAGTAGCAAATCAAGGAAGAAGGGAAGAGCCTCTCGAAAAGTGAAAAGAGAGGTGGGCAAGGGAAAAATAACAATAATAAAGGTTCACAAAGACGATTTACTCACGCATAGAGCAACAAAACTTGACGGTTCTGAGCTTGGGAAGTTCCTTTCACAATTAATTTCTCTCGCAAAAAAACTTAGTATTTAAGATTGGAAGGCAAATCTTTTATTCAACAATAAGCAAACCATGAATGCAACATTTAATGGAGGAGTATGAATGGCTAAATGCAAAAACTGTGGAGCCGAAGTTGCCAAAGAAAGAAAAAGCTGGAAGATGGCCGGTCGCCCAGATAAGGCAGGAAAGAAAACCGAATTAACAATAGGGCTTTTCGACTGCCCCAGCTGCAACAAATCCTTCAAGTTCGTCTTAAGCAAGAAGAAGATCTGAGCGCTCCAAAATTCTAGTCTATGGTTAAGCTGAAAGGGTTCAGGGAAGTGTCCACACTCGGCAACGATGTGGGGGAGTTTAGGAGCTCTTTTCATACACTTTCATGAGCCCCAGCAAACCCCTTTTTTTCAGTGTTGACGATTTTTAAGGGGGGTTAAAATATGAGTTGTAGGTTTCCTGCTCCTGCCTTAAGGTTTTTCTCAACTCATTTCCTTCCAACATAGAGTATAACACATTACTCTATAATAAGTATTACGATTTAAGACAACGTGTTGTTAACATTGAAAAACAATGTGAAACACTGATTCTGAATTCATATGAGCTAAATAGGGTTTGATTTAATCTCAAGAGAGAGAAGGAAGTCGCTACTATGGGTAATGATAAAAAAGATAGTAGCCTCGAAGAAAAAGAGGCGACTAAATCGCAGACGGATAATACTGCCAAAGAAGTTACAAGAAAGGAAATAGATGAGATTAAGTCTACCGTTGAAAACATGTCTCAAGAGTTGGGCACCACTGTAACTAACCTTAAAAAATCCGTTGTTGACATTCGTTCAGCCGTAAGCGAAATTGAAAACCCCTTCAACCTTCTAAGGGGCATATCAAGCGAGAAAGATATAAATGCACTAGACAGCAAAAGGCTGCCTTCAGGAGTTAAATCATTAGGTTTAGGGAAGCCCGAGAAGCCGTCTCCTGTAGAAGAGGAAAAACTTGGAGAGAAACCTTCTCCGTTTGAGGGAGAGAGACCGCTTGAGCCAGTTGAACTTGAACCTAAAACTATACATCAACCGCAAGGGCGCCTGCCTAAGGCTGGATCCAGCTACTTAGACTGGGTTTGGAATCTTCTCGATTCAGGGTTCTCTTCAGATGACATATTTCATCTTGCGAAGTCCTACGAGTTTATGGAGTATCTGCCAGCTAAATCCAGCGAGTACATTTATTCCTTGGCCATAGCGTGTGCGAAGGCTAAGTCGAAAGGCTTCAGCAAGGATCGCATGTTACTGAACACGTATAAAGCCGCGACGATCTCAGAGATTAAACTAAGTTCGGGAGATGTGAAGGAGCTTATCTCCATAGCTGAAAGGCAGATTGAAGAGGACAAGGTGAGGAATAAATAATGGGTTTTTCCGTAACATTATCCCACATCATCATGGTTATATCCTCCGTGACTTTAGCCAGCGGCTTCTCAGCCTACGCTTTCTACAGTGGCAACGTTGTTCAAAACGATTTGATGCAAAACGTGAGCGACATCAAAAGAATGAATAATCTGCAATTGGAGATAGTTTACGCTACGGTGGACAATTCAACAGGTCCGCCGCACTTCGTTATATACGTCAAAAGCGTCGGATGTCTCCCGGTTAACAACTTCACTTACTTGGACATTTATGTAGGCGAGTATGGCCGAGCCCAGCTTTACAGTTACAATTCAACTGCCGATCCGGGAAGCGGACAATTCAAACTTACAGATGCGAGCGGAGACGGAGTCTGGGAGCCCCGTGAAACAGCCACGATAAGAGTCTACCCATCCATCACAGTTGAAGGCGTGATGTTCGAAGCAAAAATTGTTCCTTTCAGAGGAATTGGAAGCAGCTATCTCTTTCCAGCTCTACCGTGAGGTGGTTAAATGGGTTTTTCAGTAACCATTTCCTCAGTTATAATCTTAATAGGGTTACTGGTTACGTTCACCTCAGTTTCAGTAGTTGTGTTCCAGAGTTTAAGGGAGCTTTCCTACGCAACTAAAGACTACTTTAACCGTGAACGGGAAAGACTTGACGTGCAATTACAGCTGGAAGTGGAAGAGGTTAACGCAAGCTCATGCAACATCACTGTAAAAAACACGGGATGCAAAACCATTTTTCTACGAAGCCAAAACGGTTTCCAATGGAACACCATACTGCTTTCCTACATAAACAACTCTGATTGGCAGTCATACATAATTGAACAATACGACATTCTAGATGTTAAAGTTTCAAACACAAACTGTTCGTTTAACCCCAGCAGCCACAACTTCATAAACCCTGGAGAAGAAGCACTAATATCCTTTAACATTCCAGCTGAAGCCCCAGAGAGCATGGTTTCTGTTGCTTTTGCTACGCATTACGGCGTAACAGCAAAGGCGGAGGGTGTGATGCAACCGTGACTGTTGTCAGCTTAGGGATTCCAGAGTTAGACAGAGACCTCGGCGGAGGGATTCCATATCCAAGTCTGATATCAATTGAGGGAGAATATGGTTCAGGAAAAACCGTTTTCGTGCAACAGATAGTTTATGCGCTGCTTAAAAACGGGTTAAAAGTTTACGTCATGTCTAGCGAAGCCACAGTGAAAGAATACCTTTCAATGATGGAATCCATTAAGCTGGATGTTTACAGCTACTATCTTTCAGGTCAACTTAACATTTATCCTTTACATGTTAAAGGCGGCAGGTGGAGCGAGTTTCTGAGCACGTTCTTCTTAAGAGTTATATCAAACTTTCTTGAAATAAAGAAGCATTATGACGTTGTCGTTATCGACAGCCTAAGCGTGTTAACGGTAGACACTAAATCATACGACTTTTTAACGTTTATTACCAGAATGAAAAATCTGGTTTCAGACGGCAAAACAGTAGCCATCACTTTTCACCCACAGTTTCTGCCCGAAGAGACCATAATGAAGCTTAGGGCAAGTTCAGACGTTTACCTCATACTTAAAAACACAAATATTTCAGGAATCGACGTTAAAATGCTTAGGATTGTTAAGCTCTGGGGCGTAAACGGAGAAAGGAAAAGCTCCATAACTCTTGAAATTAACCCTCAAATCGGCTTAAGGGTGATGCCCTTCGGCGGAGTAAAAATTTAGGAGACCCACCCATGTACAAGCTGAAAAATCTATTAAAACTCAAAAAGAAAGAGGAAGAGGGGGAAGAAGAAGTTTGGCCCTTCAGGCAAACCGTTTGCGAAACCTTGGAGGAAGCTGTGAAAGAGCATCCATACTTGGCTTCATACTTGGAGAAGTTGCCAGACAAACCCAAATACGTGTTGAGCCTCGATTTAGAAGAGGTTGGAACAGAAATCAATGTAGTGTATCCTGTAGGCTTAGGAGTCTACATTCACATCCATGCTGGAGGAGAACTTGGTAAATACTACCTTATAGCGCCTGAGCCGCCAGACCGTGAACTACTGGATACTATTGAAACTGCAGTTGCTAGGCTTGTGGAAGACAAAGAATACGGTGAACAAAAGGAAAAGATTTTAGCTTCACTTTTTAAGCAAGCCATCAAGAAGAAATGGGTTAAAATCCCGGAAGAAACGGATGAAAACACCGTATTATACTACTTTTTAAGGGAGAAAATTAGACACGGCTTCCTTGACGGGTTCTTATCAGATCCATGGCTGGAAGACATCAGCATCGCCGGAGCAGGCAAAGTTTTCGTCTACCACAAAATGTTGGGTCACCTCGAAACCAACGTAGATGTTTCAAAAGGTGAAATTGACCGTTTGTTAATGAGTATATCTGAAAGGTATGGGAGGGTTTTAAGCTACACACATCCAATAATAGATATTCACTTGCCCGACGGCTCAAGGTTCAACGTAGTGTTCGGAGAAGACATAAGCCTTAAAGGAAGCAACTGCACAATAAGAAAATTCCCTGAAGAACCCATTTCAGTTTCACACTTAATTCATTGGGGTACAATTTCGTCTGAGTTAGCCGCATACTTATGGATGCTTTTTGACGTAGGAGTCGCCGCGTTCATCTGTGGAGAAACAGCATCAGGCAAAACCACAAGCTTAAACGCTTTCACATGCTTTATTAACTCAGACTCAAAGATCGTCAGCATTGAGGAAACCCCTGAAATAAACATATTTCACAAAAACTGGGTTAGAGAAGTTACAAGGCTGCATACTGGAACGCAAGTAACAATGTTCGACCTTTTGAAGGCTGCTCTAAGACAGAGACCTGACTACCTTATACTGGGAGAGATAAGGGGTGAAGAGGGAAGAGTGGCTTTTCAAGCCATCGAAACAGGCCACCCAGTTTTGTCAACAATGCACGCTGGAACTTTAGGGCAGCTTTTTCAAAGGCTTACATCCCAACCAATCAACGTTCCGAAAACGCACATAGACGGGTTAAACTTAGCTATTTTCCAAGCCCGGATGGAACGTGGAAAAAAGTTTATACGAAGGGTTACGTCAATCAACGAAATAATCGGGTACGAACCTGATGAAGCTAAAATGAACTACCTACCCACATTTATTTACGACTCAGACTTGGATCAACTACGCTTCATGGGTTCGAGCTACCACCTAGAAACCAAAGTTCTCTCTTTCAGGGGGTGGGGAAAGGAAAGATTGAATGAACTTTATGAAGAAATGAAAGCTAGAGCTGAAATACTCCAGTTTCTTTCAGAAAACTTTCCAAGATATACGGATGTGTGGAAAACAGTTATAGAAGTTCGGAATAAGGGCGTGCGGGAAGTCTACCGCAGAGTAAAAGAGATGAAGGAGCCTTGGAAATAGCAATACCGCGAAAGCTTATTCTAGTGTTAATTCCTTCCCTTCTTTTCTCAGCCTACTACATGTTAATCGGAAAAATGTTAGATGCAGTGCTTGTTTTATTCATAGGGATAGTCATAACATACTTGCTTAGACGCGTGGCAAAAAAACGTGTCCCAACAAAAATTGACTGCCGCCTCGTCACAGTCATGTTTCACATGTACTGTTTATCACATGGAGAAACATTACCAGCTGATCTTGTGAGAACAATAGCTGAGAATAAAGAATACGGATATTACAACAGCGTTTTCCAGAAAATCCGCATTTTAGCCGAGGACTTCGGATACGGCTTCACAAAGGCTACGGCTCAGTTAGCTGAAACAGTGAAGCCTCCCTTTAAAGACATTCTTGTCCGCTGTACAAACGTGTTCTCAACTGTTAAACCGAAAGGATACTTGGAAATGGAATCCTCAACGTTGATGGAGGAATATTCGGGCTACTATACGCGGGCGATTGAACTGTTCAAGACGCTTGGGGGAATTTCCACAACTTTTCAAAGCGTCACAGTATTCATGATAATGACTTTAGCGATCATGTCAGTTTTCATGATTGACCCAAACGCCATAGCATTCGGTTACGTGATAGCAGCCATATCCGTCATACTAATGTACGTCCTCTTCAGGTCAACATCGCCTAGAGAAGATGTTGTTTACATAGGGAAGTATCCGCCTAAACTTTATCTGAGGTTAAAGTGGAGTTTTATTGCTTTGGTTCCATCCTCAGCTGTGCTTGCTTTCTTCCTGTACTTTTCGAAAGGTCCTTCATTAGCCTTTATTGTACTCGGCTTAGGAGTCATGATTCCGGGAATATTCGGGTATCAGATGGAACGGTACGTTAACACTATTGACCGTAACTACCCTACATTCTTGAAGGCTCTGGGAGAAAACTTAGCCTCCACATCAGACTTGAAGGCTGCTTTCTCATACATTCTATACATGGAGCTTGGACCATTACAGAAGCTTGTTACAGAGGCTTTGACAAGGTTGAAACTCGGACTAAGCCATACGCAAACTTTAGAAACTCTTTCTTCTGAAGCTGCGTCACATCAAGTTCACATAAGCAACAGAATCTTGCTTGAATCATTAAGCAGAGGCGCAGACCCGCTTGAAATAGGTAACGCCCTTGGAAACCGATTTATAAAATTCAGCGAATTTAGGAAAAGAAGGGAAACAGTAGCTAAGAGCTTTCAAACAATTACAATGGTTATGCAGCCCATGACGGTTGTCTTACTTGTTGTTTTAAGGGTGCTCGCCGACTTCATGTCCCAATCCCTAGTGGGACTGCCCTATTTTGCTTTCAACGAAATCCCCATAGTGGTGATTGAAGTTGGAAACATAGCGTTAATTTTCATAATGGCTGTGGTGAACGCCCTAACGTTAAAGGAGGTTTCAACAGGGTACTGGGGATCATTCTTTCTTAATTTGGGCATCCTTCTGATATTGAGTGGCGTAACGTGGGTGGCTGCCCAAGCATTCATAGGAAGTATTTTCGGTTCTTTGCCTAGCATGGACCTGCCTGTGTGATTTTCTGGGCATGTATTCTGAGTGTTTATTCTGAATCTTGATTTCAGAAACATTTATTAAGTCTTAATACATAATATTTGTTTGGTCTAAGTAGTGGTGTAAGTGGTAATGAACAAGAAAAAATCTGATGTACAATGCCGAAAGTGTGGATATCAATGGCACACAACATCAAAGCTGAAAAAGGTGACATGCCCCTCCTGCAACCAGAAAACCCCAAACACCACACTACGCCGACGCCATCCAGTCAATCAGTTCATACAACAGAAACGTGGAATCATCGGCTTAGAAGCAGCAATAGTACTGATAGCATTCGTTATAATCGCGGCGGCCTTCAGCTTCATGGTCGTCAACCAAGGCTTGTTCGCAACGGAACGCGGAAAAACAGTAATCCAAGAAGGACTGAAGCAGGCAAGCACGCCACTAACAGTGGATGGAACACTGTTTATGAGAACAAATCCTGAAGGCAAAACGGTAAACGTCATCATAATTCCAGTGAAAGCCTTCGGAGTCAAATACGTGGCAATGGGGAAAGAGCAAACGGTTATGACGTTGAAGATAGGTCAAAGGGCATGGGCAAACGTGTACTTAGGCGTACTATACATCGGTCAACCCAATATCAACGCATCACAAATTGTCACACATTACAATGCAACAGGCAATACCTGCGAACCAAGTGGGTATGAATTCGACGATTTCGTAGGTTTTCAACTGGCTAACCAAACTATGACTGGTGAGCCGTGCAACATTTACGTGAATGAAACATACAACAATGGATACAATATGACATACACTAATGGTAAAGGGCTGACCACGGGGGTTGTCCTTGCCATTGCAAACAGCAATGGAGACGAAGCTTTAGACACGGGAGAGAAAGGTTTCCTGATAGTAACGCTTGCAGAGGATGACGCTGCCTTCGCCAGAGACGAAATAAACATTGAGATAAGACTTGAGAAAAGCGCCACGCTTTCACTTGAATTCAGCATACCAGAGTCTATGCCCCAAGGCACGTACGTACCCGCATTATAGAGGTGAAAAGTGATGAGAAAACTCTTAAAGAATAAGAAAGGCATCGTCGGAATAGAAGCCGCCATAGTGCTGATAGCTTTCATAATAGTTGCCGCTGCCCTAAGCTACGTCGTCATCAACATGGGATTCTACACTACGCAGAAGACGAAAGAAACAATGCAGTCGGGACTTGATGAATCTCTGGCAGCCCTACAACTTGACGGAGTGGTAACGGGAAAAACAAACGACGCAGGCCATATTGAATGGATAGTGTTTCCGGTGAAGCTTTCAGCCGGAAAAGCAGCAATAGATCTGAAAAACAGAACAATTGTGGCTTCAGTTTACCTGCCAAACGCAACATTGCTAAACCTTTACAGGGGCTTATACAACGAAACCACATACGGAGAAGACCCTATTGACTTACAAAAAGTGTTGACTAACATGACAACCCTATTCGAAACTAGCCCAGAGCAAGATTTTGCCCTGTGTACAATCTACAATGACGACGGAGACTCCGTTCTTGAATCTACAGAGAAAGCCTTCCTCATAATACATTTAGACGAAACTCCACCTATTGGCGGACAACATACAATGATGGACTATGACATTCTGAAGGTTGAGGTTAAAGGGGCTAAAGGGGCAGCCCTAACAGTTGTCAGGATGGCTCCAGGCGGCATGCTTCCAAACTCGTACATTGACTTAGGCTAAAACTTCCCCCCTTTTTTCTCCTTTCGTTAGTTCACGTTTAGCTAATGCAACGCCTCTTTTGTTTATGGAGTTAATATGTGGATTACCACTTCATAAGTTTTAATATAAACAAAAGCGCATCTGGATAATCGTGAAAAACAATGAAGAAAGACATCAAGAGGTTTCTAAGAAATAAACGAGCTATCGTAGGCTTGGAAGCAGCAATAATACTCATAGCATTCGTCATAATCGCAGCAGTCTTCAGCTTCATGGTCGTCAACCAGGGCTTGTTCGCAACAGAACGCGGAAAAACAGTAATTCAGGAAGGCCTGAAACAGGCAAGCACGCCACTATCCTTGGACGGAACAATATTCGCACGAACAAACAGTGAAGGTTCAGCCGTGACAGTTGTTGTCATGCCATTAAGAGCCTTCGGAGTCCAATACGTAGCCATGTGGAGAAACCAAACAGTCGTGACGCTAAAAGTCGGCGAAGAAGCATGGGCAAACGTGTACTTGGGAGTACTATATGATAATGTAACTGAAACAGATACGTACGATCCAACTGGAGCAAAATACGACGATTTCGTATGCTTTACGGAAGGCGCAACTAATGTTTACGTAAACGCAGCATACGGAGTTGGTCCTTCTCTTACTGGGGCTGTCCTCGCTATTTCAAACAGCAACGGAGACGAATCTTTGGATGCAGCTGAGAAAGGCTTCCTAATAATAACGCTTAACGGTACTGATGCTGCTCTCGTCAGGGCTCACATAACTGTTGAAGTAAGGCTTGAAAAGACTGCGCCGCTTTCGCTGGAGTTCACTATACCAGAGTCAATGCCGAAAGACACGTATGTGCCGGTGTAAAACAATGTTCAACAAACTACACAAAAATAAGAAAGCTATCGTCGGCATCGAAGCCGCCATAGTGCTGATAGCGTTCATCATAATCGCTGCAGCCCTAAGCTACGTGGTCGTAAACATGGGTTTCTACACCACACAGAAGACAAAGGAAACAATACAGTCGGGACTTGACGAATCATTAAGCGCACTGCAGCTAGACGGAGTAGTAACAGGAAAAACAAACGCTGCCAACTACATTGAGTACATAATCTTTCCAGTGAAACTTTCAGTAGGCAAAGCCGCGTTAGACTTCGGTAACGAATCAGTCATAGTTTCGGTATACCTGCCAAACGCAACACTGCTGAACGTGTATGAAGGTGTGAACTCAACAACTAATACGGACTGGGACTCTCTAAACACCACTCTGGATCTATCTGGTGACCAAGCGAAGTTCGCAATATACAACGGCGACAACGACACCGTTCTCGAATCCACTGAAAAAGCGTTCCTAGTAATGAGGTTAGATACAGATGCAGACCACGCGATTGCTGACTATGATGCTGTGAAGATCGAAGTTAAAACCGCTGTCGGCGCTGCTCTAACCGTTGTACGCACTGCTCCAGGCGGTATGCCAGCAAGCTCGTTCGTCGATCTAGGCTAAAAACCTCCCCCCTCTTTTTTTTGTTCTCTTTTCTATGGTTTGTTTTAAAAGTTAGAATTCAATGGTGTTTTCTATGGTTTTCGCCGAGAGCAAGGAGAGACTATTCGTAAATTCCCCCCGCATGCTTTCCACGCAAAAACGGACCCTCTAATTAACGAGGGCAAATCATGGACGACGACGTCATTATAACAGTGGCAAAACGAACAGTTTTGAGGGGCCACAAAATATGGAGTGAAGGACTCCTACAGAACACTGGAATCAACTATCTTCAAGTAATTGACAGTTTTAGTCAGGAAGAGTATTTTCGGCTAATCACGATGGGAATCATCGACAAAGAGGGCTACATTTCGAAAACTTATCCGAATTTGCCCAGAATCATTATACGGCCCCGGACATCATGCTGAACTCCCCCGAGATATAGACAAAATCTAAATAAACAACTTCCTATTCTTTTGAGGAAGCTAAGAGCTGATGATGCGGGTGTGAAAGATGGATGTTGAGGAGTTCAAAGCAATCCTGAAGATTGTTCCAACCGACGATTTAACCGCAATCAGAATCTGTGATAGCGTCGAAAAATTCAGAAAAAAACATCCTCGGGCTTATGCTAGAATTATGGAAAGTCTACAAATTTGAGGGTTTGAAGGTGAAAGCTGATGATGGATAAAACGGTAAGGGATATCCCCATGTAAATGATTGAGAAAAGACGAAGTTGGACAGCGGAAGAGATTGAGTTTCTTCATAAGAGCCAACATCTTGCTCGCTCCCAATTAGCAAAATCGCTGGGGCGAACGATAGGTGCAGTTTCTCATAAAATGTGGGAAATAGGTCTCGTTCGATGGCGCCACTGCACAAACCAATTGACGAAGATCTGGCCGAAACCGATAACAGCCTTCATTTGTGGATGTGTTGCTGCTGACGGTCATATTAATATACCCTATACTGGGGCACGCGTTGTCATTATTTCTACAGTTGACAAGCCTAGGGCTGAAGAGGTCATTAAAGTGCTTAGAAATGCTAGGATACTCGCAACTTTGGAAAAAGGTGGTAAAAGCCCCATAAGTGGGAAACAAAAATGGGTAGTTCTTTTATCTGCCCAAAACTCACAATACATGACCCTTCTCGGATCGATTATTTGCTGGAAAATGGAAAATTGGCTCGGAGAATATAAGCTAACACGACTGAAAAATCTAATGGCTTACAAATTAAGAAAAAGTTCCACTTTTCCCGGATTTATGTTGGAAGTGATGACAGAAAAGGATCCCATGGAGGTCTAGAGATGGTTATCGTATTCAACAGTGATAATAACAGTTAAAAACGCAAAACAGTCCACTCTTATTTGAGGCAGTCAGCAACTAGCAATCTCCCCCTGATGGCATAGTTTTTGGTTGCCTCTGCGGAGTGTGCGGTAAAAGAGAACCTACGATTAGACACGTTTCGTCTTTACCTGTTCCAGGTGGACTTCAAAGCCTAAAGATTTGTATTCATCAACTATCTCGCTTAATCTTGGCTCCCCAATGGTAGTCCGCTTAACCCATCCCTGTTTCTTCAATTCCTCAGACATTAGCCATCTTTTCACTCCTCTAGGTTGAAAGTAATCTGCTAAACCTCCTTTTTTTGTGGGGAATGATCGTTATCCTTTACTGTTTAGCTCTTCTCGATTCTATAGATGTCCCCAACTTTGTTAATTTGGAACTTTACGCCTAGAATCTTCTCAGTTAGCCAGATATTAGTGTCTAGGTGGTCTGTTAGCTTTCGTGTTATATATGTTGAGGTACCGTTTGCCAGTGCAACGTAGGGCACAAGCATGTCCGCGAGATGAGTGTCTACCGTAGCATGGGCTTCAATTTCCCTTAACAGATTTTCAGCGGCTTCTCTGCCTACAGCCTCGCTGGACTTCCGCAGTTCTCCTATAGCGTCTCCTCCAAATAGGGCGCCTTTGCTTGTTTTCGCCCATAATACTATGGAACTGCCCTTCTGAAGAGAATTAGACCGGTCATTAACGACACGAATCTTTGTGTCATAACCGTGATTTCTAAGAACGTTCATAGCCGCCTCAGCTTGCCGCTCTGCCACCCTTTGTTTCTCCAAGAAAGTACAGACGGAAACGCCTCCGATCTCTTCTATTCTACCAAACTCCTTTATGGAAAGGGCGCTGAGCTTAGAGCCATTGCTGACGTTCAAGACGACTTCCCCCATGCCCTTAGGGTAATACCCGAACCTTTTGACAGTTAAAGAAGCCTGCAACCCCATCCGCTCAAGCACGGGTAAAAGCACATATTTCATGTAATTAATCGTAGGAGCGTAACGAACGTCCGTGCCACCATTAACAACATGAACGGTAACGTCGCCCTTGGCGTAAGCGCAGATGGGCAGAACCGTTAAAAGCAGCATTGATATGCTTCCCGCAGTGCCTATCTCAGCCCTCACCTTGCCGCTTATGATACCGCTTGGCTTGAACCACAGTTCACGAGAACCAAGCTTTGCGCCTTCAGTTTCAGCGTTACAGAACTTCGCCGCTGTATTCACTGATTCAAGGTGTTGGGGACGCAGCCCCGGTTGTCTGCGTCTATAACGGATATTGTAAATGTGCAACGGTTCCCCTAGGATGCCTGCAAGGGCGATGGATAACCGTAATATTGTTCCGCTGCCGCTCTTTTGGCTGCCGTCAATCTCCAACATTTCTGGTCTACTGAATAATATTGCCTCGCCACATTTATTTAATGTTAAAATCTTAAGCATTCTGAATTGTGCACCCAGCCAGAAACTCTGAATAGCAATAAACTTTTTCTTTTAAGATTCCCTTAAACAATGGGGAAACAATTTGAGTTGGATGGAGGATTTAAAAAAGCTCCACTGCAAACCGAAAGTTTCCATCGCAGAAATTAATGACTTCATTCTGCAGCATCCAAAATGGGCTGCCTCGATAATCAGAAACGCGCTAGGATTCGGAATGTACAGAGAGTTTTGTTTGTGTTGCGAAAATTTTGACAAATGCTGTGAAAAACTGGGCGTCATAAAAAGGGAAACCCGTTTAGGTTGTATCTGCAACGAATTCTTGAACCAAGAACACTCTGAAGTTAATAGACCAAGATTACGCGCATACTTTAAAGAAGTTGCAGTGATGCTTAACCTCTGATATTGACACCCAAGCGGGAAGGGGACTATGGTGGCAGTGAAGGGGAGTTGCTGGAAGCCATCTTTGCAAGACTCCGCGATCACGAAAATTTATTATTAGCCTTCATCATTTCATATCTTGGGGAAAATGTTTGCTTAAAAAGATTCTAGTCGCCGTAGATGGTTCCAATGCCGCTAAGCATGCATTAAATTTTGCGCTTGAATTGGCAGAGATAACTTCAGCGGAGCTTGAGCTACTCACGGTTGTCCCACCGGTTTTTTTGCGGTCACACTCCATGCGCATGCTTAAATCACAAGCTATTGCAGATTATGCTAAGGAATTAGAGACTTGTTTTAGGGGAATACTATCTGAGGCAGAAAAAGAAGTTCAAAAGAAAAAACCTGAATTTAAAGTCTCAACGAGATTCGAAAAAGGAGAAACTGATGAAAAAATTGTTAATAGAGCGGAACGTGGCAAATTTGACATGATTGTCATGGGAAGCAGAGGGTTAGGTGGTAGAGTCTCCTCTCTTGGGAGTGTCAGCTCTAGAGTTGTAGATAAAGCCTGCTGTCCCGTGGTGATAGTCAAATAAGAATTTTCCCTCTTTTTTGGTAGTTATTCTATTTCTGTCCTGAACGAAGCTTTATTGCGGTTCGCAGGAAAGTTTGGGTCTAAAACACATGATCAACCTTTAGATGAGTCAAGTAGCCTAACAAACCAAAAAGGGGTACAAAAATAACCTCGATTATACCTCCAAGAGAAACTCGAAAGACCAGCAAAACAAGAAAACCTAGCATAAACAGGAAGGCCCCATAGACTACGAGGGACTTGAAATTGTGAAAGGTCTCGGTTGTCCTCCACTTTATCTTTTTTCCACAAAACAAAAGCACAATAAACAATGGAGCAAACAGCAGAAGAGCATACGTCTTATGCCTTGGCAAATCTTCATGGAATGTATCTCTTACATCGTGGTAAACCTTTCTTCTGAATATGGCGGGCAAATCTGGCAGAAAATTACTGTAGAAAAACAGCAAATTCGCTATTAAAATAGAGTCCAAA
>Ga0315547_1000661_pt1 | contig 32006 bp, 24 predicted proteins | sample SalMarSW160240MG_2_FD_202542 | JGI IMG/M metagenome (GOLD analysis project Ga0315547, IMG submission 202542) | Salt marsh sediment microbial communities from the Plum Island Ecosystem LTER, Massachusetts, United States - Salt Marsh Sediment SW1601-240 ...
CCAAAGCTAGGGAGTATGACGAGACCCTTAATCTTGAGGGAACACCGGATGAGATTAATAGAGTGTTAAATGCGATAAGGAAAACAGGCCTCAATTATACATCTGGCGGCCGCTATTATGACGTCACCGGCCCAAATGACAAAGGCAAGGCAACAAGAATCCTCATTGACTTATTTAACAGAAAATCAGGACAAATAAAGACAATAGCAATAGGTGATAGTCCAAATGACTTGCCTATGCTCTCAGCAGTGGATATCCCCGTCTTGGTACAAAAGCCGGGAGGGATTTGGGAAGAGATAGATATACCCCATCTCCACAGGGTGGAGGGGATTGGCCCTGAGGGCTGGGCAAGAGCTGTTGAGGAAATAATCGAACAGGGAATGGCTTAGTCCTCGGAGGTCAGCATTGAAAGCTGGAGTAGCTCAAATTGGCCTTTGCAATGAAATAGGAACAAATATGGAAAAGATCTTGTCATACCTCAAGTCAGCGGCAAGTCATAGGCTCAAATACTTTAAGAACAAGAGGAATCTCTTCTAAGTTTCCAGGCTCCACCGAACCGATTATCCTACCCAAAACTCCGACGGGGTATAGCACTAGCAATCGGAACACAGACTCATATCGTTTTCACATGTGATGAACCGAAGCTAGATGGAGCGGGAGACGGGACTCGAACCCGACACCCTGCTGGGAAGGAGTAACTGCCGCCGAGCCTCGCTTGCCCACCTTTTGAACCCGAAAAGCGAGAGAGGACCGCCTCTTTCCACTACTAGCCAGGTGAACGGTTTTTTATGCCCCATTGAAAATTGTCTACCCTGAGTGTTAATGACAGCAAAAAAAGAGCCTTGCTGCCAACCGTGTTGCAGTGAAACCCTGGGATGGTACCAGCTAGACTAGAACGGAGCAATCAACAGGCGGACACCAACTATGGCTAGCCCAACCGCAAGTAGCCTAATAATCCATGCCCCCGAGACCTTCTGGGACAGCCGAGCTCCAAACTGTGCCCCGATAACTGCCCCGGCTGAAAGCAGCGCAGTCCTACGGATACCGTCATTGAATGCACCCTCTACTGCATGGAACGTAACTGCGGCCAAGGTTGTTATTGCTGCCACAAAGTGAGAGGTCGCTGTAGCAACATGAGCAGGAAAACATAAAAGTTGTGTTAACGCCGGAACGTGAATAATGCCGCCACCAATTCCGAGCAGCCCCGAAATAAACCCCACTCCAAAAGCGATGGCTACCCCTTTTATCAGGCTGAAGGAATAGGTAAAAACGTTACCTTGTGCGTCCTCCATTCGCCTGCTTGTATGCCCTGGTTGGATAGCACTTGCACTGTATTTCGTCTGCGGCCGTATCAGCAGGTAAGCCGCAACCACAAGGAGAGTTGATCCGAATATAGTCTGAAATATCCCTCTGCTGAGGAAGGCCGTTACACCGGCACCGATTACAGCACCAGGCGCGCTGGCCATTGAGAAGAAAAGACCGGAACGATAGTCAATACGCCTGAGACGACCATATGCGATGGAGCCGGAGAGTGCATTGAAAAAAGCTACAGTGAGTGTGATACTGGTAATGGTATTAGGGGTATCTTGGGGATAGAGGAACAGGAGGATAGGTACAAGCAGGAAGCCACCGGCAGCGCCAATCAGCGTACCAAAGGCACCCACAAAAATTCCAATAAAACCTAGAAGAGCCCAGAGCACAATCCCTCTCTTTTGCTTTTATATGCCGACTATGAAAACTTTCCCAAAGTTACGGCAGAGAAGCAGAGATAGCCTTGAGCACTATCATAATTTATTTAAGCATAATTCTTACGTCAACTATGTAGTAACCTTTGCCTTGAGGCATGACTTTTACCGGGTTGAAGTCCAGCTCGGCTATATGCGGTATGTCCTCGACCATGGCAGAAAGCCTCAGCAGCAGATCTTGAATAGCTCTAATGTCCGCTGGTGGCGAACCACGGAATCCTTTGAAGAGGCTGGACATCTTGATGGAGTTTATCATCTCTTTCGCATCCAAATCGGAAATTGGGTGTAACCTGAGAACTACATCCTTCATCAACTCAGCATATACTCCTCCTGAGCCAAACATAATGAGCGGTCCGAATGAGGGATCCTGAGTTACTCCGACAATTGCTTCTATACCTTCGTTCACCATCTTCTGTACTACAACCCCCTGCATTTCATTCTGACGGCCGTCTTTTTTCAATCTGGCTCTTATATCATTGAAGGCTTGTTTCACTTCATCGCCTGAATCAAGACCGAGTACCACTCCGCCGACATCGCTCTTGTGCGTTACAGTAGACGAATCAAGCTTTACAGCGACTGGGAAACCTATTTTTGCAGCCGCCGCGGCAGCCTCGGTTGGCGTTCTGGCTACCAGGGTCTCAACGAAATGCATGCCATAGCAGGTGAGCAAGTTGCTTATTTCCCGAGGTTTCATCCAAAGTGGTCTTTGCGTGCTCCTCGTCATTGCCTTCCCAATGATATCACGAGCTTCATTTGTCTTGATTCCACCCAACTCAGGTATTTTACCCATCGGTTTCTGGCGCATTTCGGCGTATTCTACTGCTTTGCTCAGAGCAGAAATTGCCTCTTCGGGAAAGGGATAGGTGGGAACAAACCTGCCGCTGGAACCCAGCTTTGCCTTGAAACCCCTCTGTCCTAGGAAGCAGGCCAGCAGTGGTTTACCTTCGTTCCAGAAATACTGTGCTACATCCCCGATGGATGCCTCAAAGTCTTCCATGTTTGCAACAACTGGCGGAATGAATATGGACAGGACAGCATCACTATCTTCGTCATCGGCAAGGAGCCGCAGTATAGCGCGAAACTCTTCAGCATCGGCACCAGCAGTGGTATCAAGGGGGTTGTGAAAGCTAATGTCCCGTTTAATAACGGACTTCAGCTTTCCGACCATCTCTTGTGATGGCTGAGGTAATGATAGGCCATTTCGAGCTGCCGAATCGGCTGCAATTATGCCTGGTCCACCACCGTTGGTTACGATGACCAATCTACGGCCGCGGGGCAGGGGCTGGCTGGATAGCAGGGCAGCTACATCAAACATCTCCTCCATCAGATTCACCCTGATAATCCCTGCGTGCTGGAACAGGACATCGGAAACGACGTCCGAAGTTGCCATAGCCCCAGTGTGCGAGGCAGCTGCGCGAGAGCCAGCCTGGGTGCTACCACCCTTGACCACGACAACAGGTTTCTTAGCAGTGACCCGCCGGGCAATACGAGAGAATTTTCGGGGATTACCAAATGATTCCAGATAAAGCAGGATTACATCAGTAGACGGGTCCTGCTCCCAGTATTCCATCAGGTCATTGGATGAAATATCCGCCCTGTTCCCTACACTTACAAATGTCGATATTCCCATATCAAGGTTGCTGGCATATTCGAGGACAACAAGACCCATGGCTCCACTCTGGGAAAGGAAGGCGACATTGCCAGCAGGAGGGTATACTGGTGAGAAAGTGGCGTTCAATCTGATGGAGGGGTCAGTATTTATTACTCCCATACAGTTTGGCCCAATTATCCTCATCCCGTGTCCCAAAGCGATGTCACGCAGTTCTTTTTCGCGAGAAGCTCCTTCTGGCCCCACTTCCTTGAAGCCGTCGGAAATCACTACCAAGGTGTGCACTCCCTTGCGGCCACACTCATCTGCTACCTTGGCAACTATTTTGGCCGGTACAGCGATAACAGCCATATCGATATCGCCAGGAATAGCAAGTACCGAGGGATAGGTTTTCAGGGACATTAGGGAATCAATATTGGGATTCACCGGGTAGACCTTGCCTGAAAAACCACTCTGGGTCAGACACTGGAGAAGAAGATAGCCAATAGTGCCAGGATGTCGGGATGCCCCAATCAAAGCTATGGATTGTGGCTTCAGGAGCCAGCGGAGCGAGGCAAGTGTGGAAGCCCGTTCCCTCTCTAATTCTTTTTCCTCAATTGCTGTAGTTTGGGCAATCGGTAAAGTAACATGATATATATCCGCTTGGAGTTCACTGCTAATGTGAAACCCGTAATCTTTGAGAACATTCATCATTTGTTCATTTCCCGCGAGGACATCGGTTCTAAAGGTATCAATGCCATTCTCACGTGCTACGTTAGCCAGTTGCTCAAGAATGCTGATACCAAGTCCCCGACCCTGGTAGTCATCTTCGATGGCTAATAGCATATCAGCAGAATGATGGCCCGGTAGTCGATAGTATTGGCCTGCACCCACTATGTCTTTGTTTGGCTCTCGCAAAGCCTCGGCGACGAAGGCAAACCTATCATGATAGTCTACCGTACAGAAACGAATAGCATTGTCCAGGTTCATTTCTTTTGATGTATGTAGAAAGCGCAAGTACTTATTTTCGGAGCCGAGCCTGCCGATAAAGCCAAGCCAGCTTTCGGCATCTTCTACCCTTATCGGCCTAAGCAATATACTTGAGCCATCTTTGAGTAACACCTCGGTCTCATATTGCGATGGGTAGGTCATTTCATTATGTTTATTTTGTCTTGCCATTTTCGACACCTACACAACAACCGGTTACGCTCATACCAACCAAGTTGGGCATAAGCTCATTTGAGGTTGTTTCTTCTGCTTTCTTCTCTCGTCTTCTCTAATACTAAACATAAAATTCATTTCTGCTAACATGTTTTTCACTTCATTGCTTTTGATACTGTAATCAAAGCAATCCCTCAATGATGGATGCCTTGCTTTCGTGTAGATTTACCCTGACTACTGTACGCCCCGCTGCCTGCAAAGCTTGGAAGTCTCCTAGAGCCTGAGCGTCGGCGACTGTGCCAAAACTATAAGGCTTGCCCGGCACAGACAAGTCTTTCTCATGATCAACTGTGAGTTGAAAGAAAAGGCCGGTATTTTTCCCGCCCTTGTAGAGTTGACCGGTGGAGTGTAGAAAACGCGGCCCGTACCCAAGTGTTGTTGCGATTCGATATGTCTCCGACACCTTTCTGCGGAGCTTCCTTAATGCCCTATCCATTTCCGATGTTTGGCGGAGATACGCCATTACAGCTAGATACCTGCTTTTGGCAGCATGTGACAACAGGTCAGCGAGAGAGCCAGTAGTCTCTAGCTTTGGGAGATGACCGGATTTACTGAATTCCTCCAAAAGTCGGGCAGTAACGTCTTTAGATTTTTGCACATCTGGTTGGTCGAATGGCTGTATGCCCAGTATGGCCCCAGCGACAGCTGTGGCAAATTCCCATCGAAAGAACTCACCTCCTATATCATAGATGTCCTTTAGCTGCAGAACGATAGCCGGCTGCCCCGAAGAAATCAGGCGGCTTACTGCTACATCTGCTGCATGATTCTCGTCATCTACAACGCGTAGATAAATGAATAGACAGTCATCGCCGTAACAATCTGGCTCCATAATTGGCTCATTGGAAACTGGTATGATTCCTTTGCTTTCCTTACCAGTACTCTCGGCGATGATCTGTTCTACCCACAATTCAAAAGCGGCAATAGATGGCGATGTGACCAGGGTCAGTTTATCGCGTCCACTTAATGCCAGTGTGCCCATACATACACCAAGCCAAGCCCCGGCATTCTGGTAATCAGGTACATCAGCAGCACAACCTCTTCGCATAGCTTCAGCACGGTCGAGAAGCGCAGCAATGTTGATTCCTATCAGCGCTGCGGGTACCAGTCCGAAATAAGAGAGCACTGAATATCTACCCCCGATGTCTGGTGGGTTTAAAAATATATGTCGAAACCCGTCCTGTTCGGCTAATTTGACCAGTGGCGTTCTGTCATCGGTGATGGCGACAAAATGCCGGCCGGCCTTCTCTTTGCCCAACTCTTTTTCTAGTAAGTTACGGAAAAAGGTGTAGAGGATCAGAGGCTCTGTGGTAGTACCAGACTTGGAAGATACTAAAAACAAGGTAAGTTCGGGGTTAATGAAATCTACTGTTGCCTGTATTGATTCAGGAAGAGTGGAGTCCAATACGATTAGTTCTGGGTATGATTCGCTATTAGTAAAGGTACTCCCTAAGACTGCAGCACCCAAGCTGCTGCCACCCATGCCCAACAAAACAACATAATGGAAACCTGCATTATGTACATCGCTGGCAAAGGACTTAAGCATGGATATCTTTCTTGACATGGTATTCGCGATATCTAACCAGCCCAAACGGTTCGTGATCTCTCTTGGTTCCGGCTTCCAAACGGTATAGTCTCTCTTCCATATACGTGTCACAATAGCGGCATCACTGACATTAGCAAGACTCGCCTTAACATGCGTTTCATATTTGCCAATGTTAGTTGTTGGAACGACAGTAGTCACTTTACAACTCCTCAAGTTTTAACTTATTTTTTGTGTTATTCACCTATCACGGGATTCTTGTCTTCTATTTGTCACCACCAATCACTTGGCTCTTAGTTTATTACAATCAGCGCTCTTGAAATTTGCTACTAACTTATTTTTCCCTGCCCGGCCACTTCACTTATTGCTCTTCTGACTTTCTCGGCGTCTCCCAGATAAAAATGGGCCAGCGGTTTGAGTTCTTCGTCAATTTCATAAACAAGCGGTATCCCGGTTGGAATATTCACGTCAACGATTTCGTTGTCGCCAATGTTGTCGAGATACTTGACCAGGGCCCGCAGGCTGTTGCCATGGGCGGAAACTATGGCATGCTTTCCTAATTTCAATATAGGCGCAAGAACTTCATTCCAGTAAGGCATGAATCTGGCCACAGTATCCTTCAGGCTTTCTGTAACTGGCAGTTCGTTTTCACTAAGCCCACGGTATTTCGGGTCATTTCCCGGATATCTGGCATCTGCCCTCTCAAGAGCCGGTGGCCTGACATCATAACCCCTTCTCCATATGTGCACCTGCTCCTCTCCAACTTTCGCTGACATCTCGGCTTTGTTCAGGCTCTGCAATGCCCCGTAGTGCCTTTCATTAAGCCTCCACGATCGATGCACCGGTATCCACATTAGATCCATCTCATCTAGGACCAGCCATAAGGTCCTGATCGCTCGTTTAAGCACAGAAGTAAAGGCAACATCAAAAGAATAACCCTCGTCTCTAAGGCTCTTGCCCGCTTCTTTAGCCTCAGCGATTCCTCTAGCGGACAAGTCAACGTCGGTCCATCCTGTAAATCTATCTTCCAAATTCCAGATACTCTCGCCATGTCTCAGGAGTACAAGCTTCATTACCTTAAATAACCTCCACTTTGAGCAGATTCGTTGTGCTTCCCAAACCAAGTGGTATGCCGCCGGTGATTATCACTTTGGCGATAATGGGTATTTCCGTAAATTTTTCTCTCATGAGTTTTCTAACACCGACTATATCTTCATCTTCAGTCACGCAGGAAAGAGCCGGACAGTCCGGTTTCTGGCTCAGAGTCAGAATTCCGCCAACGGTGACGCGGCTCATTACCTTTCCCTGCTTTGAGAGTATCTCCGCATCAGTAGCTCTTATACCAACCTTCAGCCAGGTCTGGGAACTGGCTATTTGTTGAAGGCCTCTTAGTTTGCCTATCGATAACCTATCCATTTTATCTTCCTTTTTTGCTTTTACGCCGCAAGCAGTCTGGCCAACTCTTCAAGTCGTGTACTTAGCGGCTTCTTCTTTTCCCAGGTGTCCCGCAATGGGGTGTAGCTTATTTCGTTATTTATCTCGCCAACCATATAACCATTTTTGCCACTTAAAAGAGCCTTAACGGCAGCAGCGCCTAAGCTACTTGCCAGCACACGGTCGCGAGCAGTGGGCGAACCCCCACGCTGGATATGCCCCAGAATACATACTCTCGACTCAACATCTATATTTTTCTTTACCTCTTGAGCAATCTGAAAGCTGTAACCAGGTTGTTCAGCCTCGGCTACCACAACGATGGCGCTTTTCTTGCCCCGATTAAAAGCCTCCTTCAATTTTGCACAGAGTTCCTCACTGCTGAGCGGCATTTCAGGGATAATTAGCTCTTCAGCACCTCCGGCGATGCCACTTTCAAGAGCGATAAATCCCGTGTGGTGTCCCATGACCTCCACAAAGAAGAGCCGTTCGTGGGATAGGGCGGTATCACGTATACGGTCGATAGCTTCAAGTGCCGTGTTTATGGCAGTGTCAAAACCTATGGTGTAGTCCGTGCCATATACGTCGTTGTCTATGGTTGTCGGCACGCCGACAATGCTGATGTCGCACTCATCTGCCAGCAGGGTACCACCGCGGAAAGTACCATCGCCGCCAAGTAGGAGCAGCCCAACAATTCCTGCTTCATCCAGCACTTCTATTGCCCTTGCCCTGCCCTCGGGGGTCTTGAATTCAGGACAGCGTGATGTTTCAAGTACAGTTCCACCCCTTTGAATGATATTAGCTACGCATTTCCTATCAAGCGCAGCCATCTCGTTATGAATTAGTCCATTATAACCGCGCCTTATGCCTAGAACCTCCACATTAGCAGCCGTGGCGGTCCGCACGGCTGCCCGAATACAGGCATTCATGCCCGGGGCATCTCCACCACTAGTCAATATGCCAATCCTTTTCATCGAACCTGCTCCTTTGTGGTCATTTTCGTATCGACTTTGAAGTGACATCAAGAATCCATCATCTTCTTATTACTTATCCTGTAACACGGCTACCCCAGCTAACACCCTGCCTTGCAAGAGTTCCAGTGACGCCCCTCCCCCTGTGGATACGTACGACATCTTATCGGTTAGTCCCATTTCTTCCACAGCTTCAGCGGTAGAGCCACCACCAATTATCGTAGTGGCCTTGAGATTTGCCAGCACTTTGGCCAGGCTGCGTGTTCCCTCCGCAAACTCAACGATTTCAAAAACTCCTAAAGGTCCATTCCAGAAAACGGTCTTGCATTTATCAAGCACTCTGGAGAATACTTCCACGGTCTTATGCCCAATATCAGCAATAATCCAACCTTCAGGAACCTGGTTTATCGGCACCGTCCGGGTAATGGCACCGGATTCCAGCTTCTCCGCAACAAGGAAATCCTGTGGCAACACGAGTTCAATACCAGCCGATTTCGCCTTGCTCACAACATTGAGAACCTGCTCTATTTGGCTATTCTCCACCGCTGAGCTGCCTACACCGTAGCCCTGACTCCTCAAGAATGTGGCGGCCATACCACCACCAATGAGTAGGCAATCTACCTTGGTTATCATATTGTTGAGAAGTCCCAGTTTGGTGGCTAGTTTTGCCCCGCCCATCATCGCAGCAAACGGCCTGCCCGGATTTGCCATGAGCCCGGTCAAGGTCTCAAGCTCTTTTTCCAGGAGAAGCCCAGAAACGGCAGGCAGGTATTGCGCTATGCCGACGATTGAAGCATGGGCACGGTGACAGGCACCGAAAGCATCATCTACGTAGATATCTGCCAGACGCGCTAAGCTCTGGGCGAAATTGGGATCGTTCGCCTCTTCCTGTGGGTAAAACCGCAGATTTTCAAGAAGGGCTATCTCGCCATCCTGCAATCTGGATATAGCGCTTTCAACCTGCGAGCCAATACAATCATTCAGCGCCTCGACTGGCTTGCTAAGGAGTTCTGTCAATCGTCTGGCTACAGGCGCGAGCCGTAACTCTTCTACCACTCTGCCACTAGGCCTGTCCAGATGTGAGCAAAGGATGATTCGCGCCTGATGCTTTGCCAGATACTCTATTGTCGGCAGGCAGGCACGAATACGTGTGTCATCACTGATTGCGCCATCATGGTTCATTGGAACATTGAAGTCCACACGCACCAGTATTCGCTTTTTCATGACGTCTACATCTCTTACAGTTTTTTTTGCCATGCTGCTCCTCCAATCCCAAATGTTGTCTCACGCACACATTATTTGACCAGCTAGCGTTCATACCACAGTATTTGTCTTGCCTCCAGCGGCACCAGAGCACCATTAAAATGTGGAATAACTCGCGGTGTATAGTCACTCACCGGACGACGCGCGGGTAAGTGAGCGGAGTACAGATAACCATTCAAATCACCTGTCAAAACTTCATGCCGTTCCAATGCGTGAATCTCTGGTTCTTGGGAATTGCCTGGCTCGGCATAAAGCTCCACCCTTACAGCATCCGGATCAAGCTCGCCCATATGGAGTTGAACCGTGAAGGCATACTCACCGTTTTCCTCCTGCACGTGTAACTCTCCGAAATGGAGCTCAGCCCAGTGCTTTTCTAGTGAATCACGCCAGTGGCAGAGGAGCGAGGCCTGGCGAGCGTCATCAGCGATGCGGGAGTGATAAAGTCGGCTGGCCGGCAGATAGAGCCGTTCGACGTATTCTCTGACCATACGGTTACTACTGAAGTGAGGAGTGAGTTCCGCCATGCTGGCTCGTATCCGTGCTACCCAAGCCTCCGGGATGCCATCAGCGTTCCGGTTATAAAAGCAAGGAACGACTTCTTCTTCCAGTAGGTTGTATAACTGTTCCGCCTCTCGAGCATCCAACCCTGGGTCATCACCGTGTTCCTGACCATCACCAACAGCCCAGCCAACATCAGGACGGTAAGCTTCAGCCCACCAGCCATCTAATTCCGAGAGGTTCAAGCCTCCGTTGACCAGGACCTTCATGCCACTGGTGCCACAGGCTTCCCATGGACGGCGCGGTGTATTGATCCAGAGATCCACTCCCTGAATTAGTTGCTCAGCCAGAGACATATCATAGTCAGCAAGGAAAGCTACGCGAGGGCGTATCTCAGCGCGGCGAACAAAATCTGACCAAGACTGAATCATAGCTTTGCCTTCCTCGTCTCGGGGGTGGGCTTTGCCAGCAATGATTAGTTGTACGGGTCGCTGTGGGTGGCACAGGAGTTGGGCCAATCGCTCCGCATTATGAAGCAACAAGTTGGGCCGCTTATAGCCAGTGAAGCGACGTGCGAAGCCAACAGTAAGGATGTTGGGATCGAGTAGCTGTCTTGCCTGGCTTATCTCTTCTTGGGATACACCGGCTGTTGCCAGTTGCCAGACGAGCCGATCCCGCGCATAATCGATTAACCGCTGGCTTCCTTGGTTGCGGAGTTCCCAGAGCTGTTCATCAGGTACTTTTTTAAGGTTCTCTTCAATAGTCTCTAAGTCACCGAGCCAGCGTTCCTTACCGCAGGCATTGCTCCATATTTCATCTGCAGCAGAGGAGTCCCAGGATGGCATATGCACACCATTCGTGACATGGGTAACCGGGACCTCCCATTGTGGAATACGCGGAAACAGAGTTTGAAAAATTCGGCGGCTTACTTCAGCGTGAATGCGGCTAACACCATTCACACTCCCTGACCCTCTAATAGCAAGATAGGTCATGTTGAATGGTTCCTGCACATTAGTCGATTCTCGACGGCCAAGAGCGAGAAGCCCGTCAAAACCGATACCAATTTCATCTGCATAGGAACCTAGATAGCGTTGCATCATACTAGGTAGAAAGCGGTCAAACCCTGCCTCAACAGGTGTGTGGGTGGTAAAAATATTTCCGACTCGGGTTGCCACTAAGGCAACTTCGAAAGCATGTCCACTGGTTGCCATAAAGGCACGTGCACGTTCAAGCACGACCAGTGCCGCATGGCCTTCGTTCAGATGGCAGATATCCGCGTTGATACCCAAGGCTTGCAGGAGACGCCAGCCCCCTATGCCTAAGGCAATTTCCTGCTGCAAACGCATGTCTGGGCCACCGCCATAAAGCTCGCTCGTAATCCCTCTATCTGCCGGACTATTACCAGGGTAGTTACTATCCAGGAGATACAGCCTCGCCCGGCCGATATCGGCTTGCCAGGCTCGCAGTTTCACATGCCGTCCCGGGAAATCCACTTCTACAGCCAGCCATTCACCATCTTTGTCACGGACTGGCATGATAGGAAGCTGACCAGGATCATTGTAGGGATAGAATTCCGCCTGGGAACCGGTAATATCTAGAACTTGCCGAAAATAGCCCTGCTGATAGAGGAGCCCTATCCCAATCGCCGGGATGCCAAGGTCGCTGGCTGTCTTCATGTAGTCACCAGCCAGTATACCGAGTCCACCTGAGTAGAGAGGTAATGCCTCACTAAGGCCGAACTCCATGCTGAAATAGGCCACGGTGGGCGACGATTCAGGATGGGTCTGCTGAAACCAAGAAGGCTTCTTCATTATATTCTGGTATGACGCTACATAGTCACCCAGTATCTTTCGAAAGATAGGGTCGGCACCAAGTACATTCAGACGTGCTGTAGAGACATTCTGCAAAATGAGCCAGGGATTACCGGTTCTTGCCCATAGCTCAGGCGCAATCCGTTCCCAAAGGCGATCGGCTTCATGATTCCACGACCAGCGTAGATCCATCGCAAGCTCACTGAGCCCGCCTAGTCCCTCTGGCACGGATGGTAGAAAATAGTTAGCTGGTATTGGCATGTCAATCCTCTTTAGGGTGTCTTTTCCTTGCCAGTCGGCCTAACCACTTCTTCAGACTTAAGGATATTTTCGTTGCTGCGGCCGGCCTCAAAATCGCTAATATTCTTAATCGTCGTCTCCGCAATGATGGCCAGGGCTTCCCTGGTAAAGAAGGCTTGGTGACCGGTTATGATTACGTTGGGAAAAGTTGTGAGGCGGGTAATGACGTCATCAGCTATGATTTCATCCGAAAGGTCTTTGAAGTATATGTGGGACTCTTCCTCGTAGACATCCAGGCCTGCGGCACCTAAATGCCGTTTCTTGAGAGAAGCCATTAGAGCCCGGCTATCCACCAGTGCGCCGCGGCTGGTGTTAATAAGCATGGCTCCCGGCTTCATAAGTGCTAGAGTCTTAGCATTGATCATGTGGCGCGTTTGCTGAGTTAGAGGAGCGTGCAGGCTCACGATATCGGACTGGCTTAGCAGCTCCTCTAAGGTAACGTATCGCATCCCAAGAGACAAGCAATCGGGATTCTCCATGACGTCATGTCCAAGGAGCTTGCAGTCGAAACCGTGTAAAATTCGGGCAAGTATGCCTCCAATCCTGCCGGTACCGATAATGCCCACCACTTTACCGTGTAAATCGAAGCCAAGAAGGCCATGCAGCAGAAAGTTACCCTCACGGACTCTATCATAGGCACGATGAATCTTACGATTCAGTGCCAGCATAATGCATACTGCGAATTCAGCTACAGCATAAGGAGAGTAGCGGCTCACTCGCATGACAGTCATACCATGTTTCTCTGCAGCCGGAAGGTCCACGTTGTTAAATCCTGTTGACCTTAAAGCAATCAGCTTTGTACCTCCCTGATTAAGCTGCACAAGCACGGCAGCATTGAGGGCATCATCGACGAAACAGCACACTGCTGGATAATCTTTTGCTAAACTAGCCGTACGCTTATCCAGGCGTACTTCAGTGAAATGTAGTTGATGCTTGCCTTGGTTAGCTGAATTAAGCGACTCTTCGTCGTATGGCCGTGTGCTATAGACTAGAACTCTCAAAAGTACCTCCTTTCCCTTCTCTGTTCTTATTAAACGAGACAGAATATCAAGCTCTGCCAGGCTTAGCTATACCGGCAAAAGTGCAATTGTGTCGAGCAAGCGTCTGGAATAGCCAAATTCATTGTCATACCAAACCTGTATCTTAACCATGCTCTCCTGTACTACGACGGTGGAAAGGGCGTGGACAATGCCTGAATGTGGGTCATCGATAATATCGGCTGATACTAGCTCTTCTTCTGAGTAACCCAGGATTCCCTTCATTGGCCCTTCTGAAGCTGCCTTGAAAGCCCCGTTCAGGTCCTCGACCGTCACTGCCTTCTTAAGATCAGCAACAATGTCAGTAATGGCTCCGTCAGGGATTGGGGCTCGGATGGCTAGGGCTCGAAGCCGCCCCTTGAGTTCAGGCAAGACCATGATAGTGGCAATGTCAGAGCCAGTTGTGGTAGGAATGAGTGAAACAGCCGCCGCCCGACCACGAATTTTCTTTTTAGCAGGCTTGTCCACCAAGCCCTGGGTCCCAGTGTAGGCATGAACAGTCGTAACGAGTGCCCGTTCGATACCAAAATTATCCAGCATCACCTTGAGTGGCGGTACCAGGGAGTTGGTAGTACAGGAAGCATTTGATATAACCTTATGCCGCTCGGGGGCAAACTCCCTTTCATTAACTCCGATGATGATGGTTACATCTGCATCAGGAGATGGTGCACTGATTATCACTCTCCTTGCGCCAGCTTCCAGGTGTTTCGCGGCTAGCTCTCGCTTGGTAAAAAGCCCTGTGGATTCTATAACCACATCAACTCCCAGCTTCTTCCAGGGCAATTGCGCTGGATCTCTTTCGGCATATACCTTCAGGTTTACATCACCCATGCTGATAGCATCTCCATTGGCGCTGATTGGAAATGGGGCTCGGCCATGCACGGAGTCATATTTAAGCAGATAAGCTAGGTCATCGGGTGGAACTAGGTCGTTGGCAGCCACCAGTTCAATGTCTTTGGGTCGGACTTCCATGTAATGGCGCAATACCATGCGCCCAATGCGCCCCAGTCCATTAATCGCTACTCTCTTCATAATCTACCTCCTCTTTTTGCCTTATGACTTTTATGAGCAGTTGTTCTTGGCTTGCGGCCAATCCTCTTTTCAACTTCGAGCACGTGCAGCGTAGTTTTCAGGACCGTATCAGGGTTGATGCTCATTGAGTCTATGCCGATCTCCACCAGGTATTCAGCCATCTCGGGGTAGTCTGACGGGGCTTGCCCGCAAAACCCTGAATGCCGGTTATTCCGCTTACAACCCTCTACCGCCAGACGTATCATTTCCTTCACACCGGGATCGCGCTCGTCATAATCAAAAGCCACAATTTCCGAGTCGCGGTCCACACCCAGAACAAGTTGAGCTAAGTCATTGGAGCCTATGGAAAAACCGTCAAAGTATTTGGCAAAGGCGTCAATCTGAATGACATTGTTCGGTATCTCGCACATAACATAGATTTCTAGGCTGTTTTCACCTCGCTTGAGGCCGTGTTCCGCCATCTTGTCTATCACCTTTTTGGCCTCCTCAACCCTACGGCAGAAGGGCACCATCAGCTTGACATTGGTCAAACCCATTTCGTCTCTAACTCGCTTCATGGCGGCACATTCCAGTGCGAATCCTTCTACGTAGTTGGGATGTGTGTAGCGCGAGGCACCACGAAAGCCAATCATGGGATTGTTTTCCACCGGTTCGAAGGACCTACCCCCGATGAGAGAGGCATACTCGTTACTTTTGAAATCAGAGAGCCGCACCACTACTGGCTTGGGATAAAAGGCAGCAGCAATCGTTCCCACTCCTTCCGATAGGCGTTCAATGAAGAAATCTGCTGGTCCCTTGTATCCCTGCGTCAGACGTTCGATTTCCGCTTTCTCCTTCTGGTCTTTGACGCGCTTCTGGTGCAAGAGAGCCATCGGATGTACTTTGATGTACTCGTTGATGATGAACTCCATACGAGCCAGGCCAACGCCATCATTGGGCAGGAAGCTTGTCTTTAATGCAATGTCGGGGTTGCCCAGGTTGATCATCACCTCAGTAGCAGGCCGTGGAAGGGTGCTCAGGTCTGTTTTTTGGATTTCAAAAGGTATCTCGCCACGATAAATCTTCCCCACATCCCCTCCGGCACAGGATACGGTCACTTCTTTGCCACCTGGTATCAGCTTGGTAGCGTTTTCAGTACCGACCACAGCGGGAATGCCCAACTCCCGGCTGACGATGGCGGCATGGCAGGTGCGGCCGCCGCGATTGGTTACGATAGCCGCTGCGATCTTCATCACCGGCTCCCAATCGGGGGTAGTGTTATCGGCTACCAGAACCTCTCCCTTTTTGAATTCGGAGAGATGAGCAGCACCAGGAATAATGTGGGCTTTGCCCGTGGCTATCTTCTCGCCCACAGCCCGACCAGTTGCCAGTATCTTACCAGTTCCCTTTAAGACATACTCTTCCAGAGTGTTTACCTGTCTCTGGGATACCACTGTTTCGGGGCGCGCCTGAACCATATAAAGCTGACCATCAATGCCATCCTTAGCCCACTCCATATCCATAGGCAGGGGATGGCCGGCCTTCTGGCTGTAATGCTTCTCTACTTTGACAGCATAATCCGCTAAAACCAGTACCTCATCGTCAGAGATACAGAAATATTGTTGGTCAGTCTTCGGCGTGGGTATGTTGTTGGTAGTCTGCTTGGTTCCATCCGCGTAATACACCATTTTGATTTCCTTGCTGCCGAGTCGGCGTCTCAGTACTGTGCGGTAGCCCTTTTCCAGAGTAGGTTTGAACACGTAAAATTCATCGGGATCCACTGCCCCCTGGACAACATTCTCGCCCAGTCCGTAAGCCCCGGTGATGAACACCACATCCCGAAAGCCGGACTCCGTATCCAGAGAGAATATAACCCCGCTGGCAGCAAGATCTGAGCGTACCATCTTCATGACCGCTATTGAAAGATAGACTTTGAAATGGTCAAATCCCCGGTCTATGCGATAATGGATAGCACGATTGGTGAAAAGGCTGGCAAAGCACCGTTGGCAGGAGTCGAGGAGCATTTCGTCGCCATACACATTTAGAAAACTCTCATGCTGCCCGGCAAAGCTAGCTGTAGGCATATCCTCGGCGGTTGCTGAACTGCGCACCGCGACGCTGAGATCAGAGCCATACTCGGCCTGGAGAGCCTGGTAGGCCTCAAGGATTTCCTGCCTCAAGTCTTCCGGCAGAGGAGCGCTGTACACGATGCGCCGTGCCTGCCTACCTCGCTCAGCCAGGTCAGCGATGTTGCCAGAATCGACTCCATCCAAGGCCAGGTGCAGGTCTTTCCAGGCATTCGCCTTGTCCAGGACATAACGGTAGGCCTCAGCCGTGATGCCAAAACCATTGGGTACTTTGACGCCTTGCGGAGTAAGTTCCAGGTACATTTCACCAAGAGAGGCTGTCTTGCCCCCAACCAACGAAACGTCATTAATCCCCAGGTCTTTAAAAAATCTGATATATTTGAATTTCTCGCTCATGATGTCCTTCTCCTTCTCATTATTGGCTAGCTTTTCCATGCCCGATATATTTAATTTGCTCAAGCAATTCCCTACGTTTCTACTTAAGCAGTGTCTTACTGGCCGCTCCGATATTGAGACGCAATACGGGCTCCGTATTTGAAGGGCGAGCATTGAACCACCAATCGTCATAATCCACAGACAATCCATCCAGATGGTCAATTTGACCGCTCCGATATTTGCTCTCTAAAGCCAGAAGTGCTTTATCTCTATCAGCAACTTCAAGGTTAATCTCGCCGCTCGTGGGATAACGCAGGAACGGCTTGATCAACCGGGAAAGTGGCTTGTCCGTGGTTGAGACGATATTCATCAGCTCAACCAGAGTACGGAGACCACTGTCAATATAGTGCAGGTCTGCATAATAGTAGTGCCCTGAGAGCTCCATAGCGAACAGGGCTTTCTGTTGGCGCATAGCGCGCTTTATGAAAGCATGCCCGACTCTGGTACGTACGGGATAACCTCCCGCTGTTTTGATTTCCTCGGGAAACGCTCGTGATGTCCTCAAATCATGGAGTATCGTTGCTCCTGAGTTTTGCCTGAGTATCTGCAATCCGATCAATCCACCCACTGCATCCGGTGGTACCATTACCCCGGTTTCATCTACCGCAACCATCCTATCGGCGTCACCATCGAACGCAACACCGAAGTCCAGCCCTTTCTTCTTAACCATCTCTGAAAGGCCGTCGAGGGCTCCTTCGATCAGAGGATTTGGAGACCGCTCACGGAAGTAGCCGTCGGGATGGAATCCAAGCCGCCATAGCTGTACCTGGTCAACCGCCGATAAGAGAGCCTCGGCAGCAATGCTTCCCACTCCGTTGCCGGCATCCACCGCTACCCTTATGAGTTTCTCCGGTTTCAAGAAGTCTTGCATCCTGGCCACATAGAGGGGAAGCGGCGAAGCCTGCTGTAGTAATTCGTTACATTCCCTGCGCCGAGGTCGTCTCCGTAACATAGCTGATATTTCAGAGAGGCCGTGCTCACTGCTCAAAGGAAGGGCATCTCGCTGACACAGCTTTAATCCATTGTATTGCTGTGGGAGGTGGCTGGCAGTAACAGCGATGGAGCCATCAAAGTCACCTTCGGCTCCGTACCAGTAAACCATAGGCGTGCTGGCTAATCCCATGTGCGTTACGCTGTGGCCGGACTCCCGCAGACCAACGCTCGCTGCTTCCGCGAGTGCTGGCGAACTCCACCGACCGTCATGTCCTATGACAAAGTGTCCAGGCTGGTCGGGGCACAGATAATCGCCGTAAGCGCTGGCGATAGCTCTGACCATTGGACTATCAAGGTCTTCGCCAACTACCCCTCGAATGTCATAGGCACCGAATATTCTTATATAGCGATTCCCGAGTGATTTCATCACTGCTTTAGTCTCTCACACTATGCTAAATTTCCTCTCTTGACATGCCTCCCGAAATATCCCGAGTGTTCCTTGTCAAAGATTCTGTGCGCGGCAAGCTTCACCAAATCCTGCAAGAAGAACACTGCGAGACAGTAACCCCAGACTATGCCAGCATAAGTCCAACCCAACGGTGTCATCAATAGACCGTAGACGGCGATAAGAGTAGCTACTGCCTGGGTGCCGAGTACGGCTCCCAGCAGTATTGGTGCGGGCTTAATCGACCAGAAAGGACCTTTGGTGCGAGCAGCAAAGAGAGTCAGGTGGCCTCCTACAGACAGGTTCAGATATACGAGTGTTCGAATCACATCGGAGTTGAGATGAAATACGCTGTCGCCCAGGTAGAAGATGCCGAATGAGCGAAGCATGGCAAAAGCTCCCAATGTGGTGGCAATGCCCAGCACCGTACGCATATTCCAAATCTCGGGCTGGTCAGAATAATGCACCTTGTCATAAGCAATGGATAAGATAGCGCCATCGTTTAGTATTGCCAGCAGCACTATCATTATCGCAGTCACCGGATACATTCTGAAGATAATTATGGCCAGGGTCAGGAATCCCAGAAGAGCAACCGTCTCGGCAATCCGATAGATGGCATAGTTGAGCATACGTTGGAATATCTTGCGACTCTCCTTGATGGCGTCGATAATCACAGAAAGGCCTGGAGTCAAAAGCACGATGCTGGCGGCAGCTCGGGCAGCGTCGGTGGCTCCAGCCACGGCGATGCCGGCGTCAGCCTTCTTCAGAGCGGGCGCGTCGTTCACACCATCGCCCGTCATGCCGACGATGTGGCCCTTTTGTTGGAGCACCTCGACGATATGATACTTGTGCTCAGGAAATACCTGGGCAAAGCCATCCGCCCCTTCTATAGCATCGGCAAGCTGCCCTGCTTCAATGTGTTTTGTCTCATCAAAGACGCTGGCATCCACAATGTTGGTGCCCAGCCCCAGTTGCCGGCCGATTTCCTTAGCGATAGCCAGTTGGTCTCCGGTGACCATCTTCACCTTGACACCCATATCCCTAGCAGTATCTATGGTTGACTTGGAGTCCTCACGCAGCGGGTCAGAGAGCGGAATTATACCGATAAGTTGCCACTTATCTTTGGCATCAGTGCGTGCTACGCCCAGGGAGCGGAAGCCACGGGAGGCAAACTCGTTAACTGCCTTGTCAAAATCTGCTTGTATCTTCTCCGAGTTAGGGTCCAGCGCCAGAATGACCTGGGGCGCGCCTTTGGTAGCCTTGAAGGTTTGTCCGTCAGGTCCCTTCACTTCAGCCTCAGTGCGTTTGTGGACCGGGTCAAAGGGCTGAAAATGAACAATCTGATATGATTTCAGCAATTTGGGGTCCTTGACCCCACTCAGTACGGCAAGGTCAATTGGATCCTCGTCTTCAACACGTGAAGCCAGTGCAGCGGTGAAAATCACCTCTTCAGGTTTTACATTGTTTACGGTGAAAGGCTCTCCTGGCGTCAGGTCAGCCTTGGTCAGCGTGCCGGTCTTATCTGAACACAGAACGTCAATGCCGGCTACCTCTTCGACTGCTGCCAGCTTGGTGACAATCGCCTGCTTTGCTGCTAGCATCTTGGCCCCCAGAGCCATGGTCACTGATAGAACCGCCGGCATTGCCACAGGGACCGCAGCTATGGTCAGTACGAGCACAAATTGCAGCACTTGAAGTAGCGAGTTATGCCGGGAAATTGCCACACCTATTATCAGGACGGCCAATGCTGCCGCAATGATGAGCAAATAATCGGCAATCTTGATGATGGCTCGCTGGAGATGACTTCGCGTCTGTGCTGATTTGACCAGCTCGGCAGTTTTTCCGTAGTAACTATCTACGCCTGTGGCATACACTATGGCGTCGATTTCACCCTGCTTCAGGACGGAGCCGGAGAAGACCGCGTCTCCTGATTTGTGTTCAACCGGGAGAGACTCGCCAGTCAAGGCTGACTGATCGACCTGTACCGGGTCTCCCTCGAGAAGTTTGGCATCTGCCGGTATGATATCGCCTATACGAAGGCGCACGAAATCACCTGGTACCAGTTCGCGTGCTGCAATACTTGCCCATTCTCCGTCACGCTTAACCCTTGCTTTGAGGGCCAAGTTCTTCTTGAGCGCAGCGATAGTGCTGTCTGCCTGATATTCCTCACGAAAGCCCACCACGGCATTTACTACCAGTAGTGCCAGAATGACACCCACATCCGGCCAGTGGCGCAGCACCGCTGAGAGGACAGCCGCTACGATAATCATGATAGGGATTGGACCCCAGAAATAAGACAGGAACTTCAGGATAGGATTGACTCGCTCCTCTTCAATTTCATTGTATCCGTACTTCTCTAGGCGATCCTGCGACTCTTGCTGACTCAAGCCATCAGTGGATGTCTCGAGGCGCTTTGTCAGCTCTGCGATGGGCAGGTCTTTTAACGGCTGTTCCGTTGTCGTGGGCGCCTGAGTCTTAGATTCAGTTTTCTTTGTGTCTTTAGACTTATCCATTTAATATCTCCTCAAATGGTACCCGGCTTAGACATGCGTGAGTTATACTAATAATGCCCCCAATTGTTATCATCCACTTTTCCAGCCAGTCGGAAGGTAATTTCAAAGGAATCGAATAGGTCAAGATACTGCTCAAGCAACCGCGTTAATAGAAATCGCTGTCTAACCGTCTCTCTCGCTTTTTGGCCCAGATGCCCTCTCAGGTCTCCATCTTTTACGAGCTGTACAATCCTATTAGCAGCCTCTTCGATGGAGGAAACCAGAAAACCGTTAATCCCATCTTCTATCTGATGACGAATGCCTCCTGTGTTACCTCCGATTACTGCAGCACCTTTCCACATAGCTTCGGTAACAGTCAGTCCAAAGCCTTCTTGAATCGACTTTTGCAGGACAACTGTAGCCCTCCTTTGAAGGGCATTCACTAAGGCTCCATCCTGAACCGTAAGAATGATAATACGCTCTTCCCGGCTAGCAGCTAATGACCCGTACACCTCTTCTCCTTCAGGGTCGTCAGTGGCTATGTTGCCTAATAGCACCAGAGTGCAGTCCACCTCTTTTCTTGCCAGCTTGAAAGCCTTAATCACACCCTCAGGGTCTTTCCAGCGATCGAATCGCGATATTTGTGTCACTATTGGGAGATCCGTGGGAATATGATAATGCCTAAGCCTTTCATCTATTTCGTGCTGCGGCAGCTCACGGTTGGTGATAGTGAAAGGGTCTATAGCCGGCAAGAAAAATAGCTGCGGCGTCTTAATCTTCTGTGTGTAGTCTCGGCTACTGAGGATCACTGCATCGTATTTTTCTATAAATGGAGCTATATAATCCCATACCTCTGGATTGGGAGCAGAAAGGTCAATGTGACACCGCCAGACCCAGGGGCTTTTCTTACGATAGTGATTGATCATTGGAAGCGGTTGAGGGTCATGTATTATGACCAGGTCATGGTCCAGGTGGTTTCGTATTGCATTCTCGTATACCACTGTTTCATAAAGGCGCTTCTTACGATCTGTGAGGTTGATATGTCCCCCCTGTAAGGCATTGTGAATCTTTTTGGTTATGGTGAAGAAATCTGGAGGGCCATGAATAACTCTCCAGCCGGTTCTAATGCCCAGGCTATTCATTAGAAGTGTCAGCGATGATAGCAACTGGGAAACACCTCCACCGTAGTAAGTTGAATTTACATTAACTACATGAAGGCCTTGGACCTTTTTAGCCTTTGCGCGTATACGCTTAACGGTTTCCTCGCCAACGAAGGGCTTATAGTCTTCAATATTATTGATCCTGTAATGCTGCATAATCATTCTCCCGTACGAAGGATTTTGATTCCTGCTCAATATCCAGGTTCCGCATGAACTGGGCTGTTTCCTCGGGTATAGCCGTATTAATATAGATGCCAGACCCGATCTCAAAACCTGCTAACTCGGTGAGTCGAGGGATGATTCTCACATGCCACATGTAATATGGTTCACTTTCATCCTCAACAGGGGCAGTATCGATAACATAGTTGAAATCAGGGTCATTCAACCCTAGGTACAATTTGATCAAGTTTATTCGCAAAACATGTGCCAGATTTCCAAGATCTTCATCAGAGACACTGCCGAAGCTGGCCTGGTGTTTTTTGGGCAGAATCCAAGTCTCAAACGGTCGCTGGGAAGCAAAGGGATGGAAGGCAACAAAATTTTCGGTATCCATTACGATTCGCTTTCCGCTTTTTAGTTCGTGCTCTGCCAAATCGGAATAAAGGCACCGACCGCTCCTGTCGTAATAGCGGATGGCCACCTCATGCCGCAGCCTGACATGTTTTGGTACCACGGGAGTAACCACCAGTTGCGAGTGTGAATGTTCCAGTGATGTACCTGCCGCAATCCCGTGATTCTTAAAAATAATGACCAACTTGGCAAACGCTTGCTGGGACAGCTTGTTGTATCTCTCCTGGTAAGCATTTAGTACGCTCAAAATCTCGTCTTCTCCCATTGAGGCTAGTGATCTATTGTGAAGTGGTGTTTCCACGATCACCTCGTGAACTCCCACCCCCTGCATCTCGGTGAAGAAGCCCTCCTTTATATCCCTAGTAGTCCTACCGCCAGGACTAAGGGCGGCAAACTTGTTGGCAAAGGCTCTTACCTGCCAGCCATTGCCGTCTCGCTTCTGATATAAAAGAGTCTGGGGAGGAGTTATGGATTCGTTGCCGGGGCAGAAGGGACAGGATGAAGAGAAATCAGGAAGCTCGCGCTTGGGCTGCTGACGCACAAAGTCATTGGGCCTTTTCACTCTTTCCCTGGCGACGATAACCCATTCTTCAGTTGTAGGATCCTGCCTTATCTCTGACACTTCGCACCTCAAGTTGAAGATATAAGCAGCACTAATCCGAACTTTAGCAAATATATGATTCTTCTCATAGCCAATACTCTTAGCTCCCCGATAGCAAAATAATAAAAGTTTTTAGCGCACTAGGTATTCGTATTTTTACGTAGTTGAGTTATAGAAGACCCTTAATTTTACCCAAGTTTAGATACCCCCTCTTTTTGTACCAGTATAAAGAACGGTCGGTGAAATTGTTATAAAATCTGCTGTAAAAAACTTACAAAACTGTGACATTTTGTGCGGGACTTATGTGATATTAGCAACAACCTGCTTTTTTGACAGGTTATCTCAAAAACAGGAAACCCGCCACACCAAGCGGATTTTGAAGCTAGGTGGAGCGGGAGACGGGACTCGAACCCGCGACACCCTGCTTGGAAGGCAGGAACTCTACCACTGAGTTACTCCCGCGAGACCGAATCTATTTTACCTCAAATATTATAGTTGGTAAACAAGAAGAGGGTTTTGCACCCTCAGGTCAACCACAACAGCGATGCCTGGGTAGCAGGTATTCAAAGCTAGATTGTTCACAAGGCAAAGCTGGTTGTTCACATATTGATATGGGGGTATTCCCCAGGGCATTGGTGCTACCTGCGACTAGCCACGAAGATGTTGACTCGTAGAGAAAATTCAATTAGCCTTGAAATCTGAAGATTTGATAGTCAAATATGCGGAAATTGATGTACTATAGCCTCTTGGACTACACAGAAGGTAGTAACACTTAAATCATGGTCACCCTTTTTTTTCTGCAAGCGGCTTCTTGAAAACTGCCAACCATTGCATTTGAGTTGCTTTTTCAGTTCCTGATAGTCTCTTCAAACAAACCAGTTCCCAGCCCTCTTCCCCAAGAGAATTTAAATACCCCGGTTTTACTAACTCTTTAAAGTTGTATTTTTCTACATGATAATGCCACTTGCTCATTTGATTGTACCTCCTTCTTACACAACTAAAGCATACTGTATCACCCAAGCACAGTCAATGGCTTGGAGAGCTCTGTCTTGCTGTGATTGACACCCACTGCTGCCGGTGCTACCCAAGCCTAGCTACCCGAAGTTGGTCTCGTAGAGAAAATCCAGTCAGGCTTAAAACTTGTCGTCATGTCCTGATTCGTCCCAAACAAATGACGCCAAATTTCTCGCTACGATTTGAGCATAAGCCAACGATGTCTAGCAGTTTGACATTGCTAGCTTCTGGCGAATTACCAAGTACCGGGCTTGGTGATGGTTCCAATCATATCTTGTAGTGTTGGCGGGAACTGGCATTGCACCAGCACACTCTTACGTATGCGCCTGTTGAAAGTTGCGGCATCCCTGAGCTCTTTCGGCATCACTTCCCTCGGGTCGATATTTGGATTTACGATACCAATAGGACGCTGAAGCTTATCACGCACTATGTTTATGGGCAATGCTAAGTCGGCGTCATTCGAGATGACAAGAGCCTGCTCATAGTCATCCTCATACCCATCCATCAGAAGATAGGTTGCCAAATTGACATCCGTTCCCTTTTCTTCTGTGTCATGAACCATAACATTTCTTGGCTGACCAGGTATAGGAGTTACTAGTGGTCTCTCTTTTATGCGTGAACGGAATTGCCCAAATTCCATCGTGAGGTTCGGGATGGTTCTGAGCGCCCGAAGGTATATCTGTTGCCTCTGCGGAGCTTGAGGGTCATTGGGTCTGGAGTGTACTAGCGCAGTGAAGTATCGGATACGGTGAATATCATGGCGTGGGAGGAGAGCTTGGCAGAGCTTGGAGAGGTCAAGCCACTTGAAGGGGGTGTCTTTCACAGCTCGATTGTAGAGATTGAACCCATCTATGTAAACATTTGTTATCATCACCTTTCCCTGAATATAAACAAAGGCCACCTTGCGGTGGCCTTGGCCCTGCCGCCAAAGCAACAGGGGTAGTACTAAATTGTAATATAACACTGTTCCGCACGTTTGTCAAGTCATACCACAGTCTTCTCGGACTTAATTAGAGGTTCTGCCTGCCATTGCTTTTTAATCGCCTTAGGAATAAGAACTAATTCTCCAAATTCGCTGGCTGGGCTATTCGTCAGCCACAGCAGCAGTTTTGGACTTTACTTAAACTCGCCCTTCCCCAAGCTGACGAATATAATGGCGAGTAACCCGAGAAGACTCCCAGGACCAATGAGTGCGCAGATAGACCCGACAAGCGCCAGTCCCCAAATCTTTCTTCTCAACGCATAGATACCACCTACTATGGCAATTATCCCCGATATGATTAAGGGAATAGCAAAGGTACTCCATCCCCATACTACTTCAAATCCAAAGAATGCGCCTATGGTGCTACCGAGCACAACAACTACTATACATAAGGTCACACCAATGGCTCCTGAAATAATAGAGAGTATGCCCGCAGTTGTCGGCTTCCAAGTTTTCTCCATTTTTTATTCCTCCTGTTTATTCTTTATATAACGATATAGTTAGAAGCTCTCAAGGTCATGCCATCATGACCACTCTTGGGGGAAGGTTGAGGTCTAGCTGCCATAGGAGACTTGACCACTCCCAGGTTCACTGTTTCTTATAACAGGTAGCGCACAGAGGTTTTGCCATGGTTATCCGTTCTCTTAGCTTCCCACAGGAGTGACAATACTTCTCTTGATACTCAGGGTTTTTGTATTTATTCCATGCGCTATAACAATCAAGGCAATATGGTGCGGATACATCGTAACTTTTTCTTTTACCGCACCGAATACAGAAACCTCGCTCATTAGTGCTCTTATATTTTCTTGTTCTTTTAGGTCTATCTTCAATCTGCGAATCAACCAGTGATTTTGCCTCTTTGCCTATTGCCTCAAACATACTCTTGATTGCACTGTCCTTTTTGGCACTAGCGACTATGTACTCGGCTTCACGAATTGCTTCTTTGAAAACTGATTCATCTTCAGCTAGATTTATGAGAATCCCCATCTCCCTGTTGTGTTGCTGTGAGTGTTCAAGCAAATTCAACGATGTGATTACCATTGAATCTTTGTTGTAAAAACACTTTGCATGCAGGTCTTCATCAAATCGGAGTTCCAAGTACCTTAGTTGTTTGAGTTTGGATTTCACTTCAGAAGCCAACTCCTTCCCTCTGCAAACTACTACCGTCTTCATGCCCTTCCCGTCTTTATACTTTAATCGTGCAAACAAATCGTCTGGCATTTTGATATAGGGAGTTATCAAGACGACTTCATTACTGGCCTTGTCTACAATTGATACAATTTCGGCATATGCTTTGTCTTTGTTCAGAAACTCTACCATCGTTGCCTCCTTTGACTTCTAACACCATATAAAGTCTCAGGAGAATTGTCAACATCCGAAGCTTAACGATGCCAGGATGTCATCCCATCGCAGGAGTGCTACCTAAGCCTAGCCAGGAAACTGATGGCTCGTAGAAAAATCTAGTTAGCCTTGAATTTCTTGCCACTCTCTTTTCCTGAGACAAACGAATATTATTGGAAGAATCCCGCTAAGGGTGAAAACCCAATCTAGAAACGAAGGAGGGAAAAAAGTTGCATTTGGTGGAGGATAATTGAAAGGAAATGGCGGATAACGAAAATTGAAAGCAAGAAACAAGTATAAATCCAGAAGAAGGAGGACAAGGCTTGAAGTGAAGCACAGTTTCCAATATTTTCTCTTAAGACAAAACACCCCACCAGTAATAACAAATACAGCTGGAATAATGGCGACTAGTATAAAACGAGCGTAATTCATACTCCCTTCACCCAAAGTAAGCTCAACAAGAGCAACAAAAGTGCCCATTATTGTGCCAAGAATTATCATCAGAGTACCAGCTGCTATTCTCATCCTAGCCTCCCTTCGCTTGCTTATTAAAATCCGCTGGCTGGGCTACGCCTTCATTCAGCAGCCTTTGTCTTCAGCCCAGCCACTACTTGACACCAACTGTACGGGACATCACGATTATGGTCACAAAAGATTCGGTGGCACACACCGTACTACGCAGCCGCCAGGAAAACAGCGAGTAGGCCAACCAACACCCCTATCACGACTGCAATGATTACTAATGCTACCATGCTAAGTAACACCGCGCCAACGGCCCTCCCTGTGGATATTTCATGTAGTTGCCTTATGCCGATTATGTTTAATACCAGTGCCCAGATCCAGAATAGCGTTCCTACGAATGGTATCCAGCCAAACACGAAGAGCGGGGTATTGCCGTATGCAAATGCTTTCATGGTGTTCCCGTACCCTTTTCTACCACCGAAAGCCCGTACAAACAAGTGTGTCAATGACCCGCTTATGAAAAGGCCAGCAAAGGCACCAACCACGGCTAGCAGAGCAAATATAACCGGGTCAAAACGGTATACTGCGGCATCGCTTAATCCAAGCAAATTCCAGAAAGTCTGAAAGACTCGCCTCTCTACTGTATAGAAAATTACGGTTCGCAAAATTGTGAATATTACAACCCATATCGTGAAGTACTTCAGAGCACTTCCCAGCGCTTCAGCTTGCACATTATTGAACGTGTTTGCCGGGGCTCCCAGAAAACCTTTTACTTTTTCTCCAAAAGACAGTCTTCTATGATTCATTCGAGCCTCCCTTCAATGCCATTATATCCTTAGTGAACCGCCAATGGAAGACATGAACAAATAGAGCAAAGGGAGCACTGCACCACAATTGACACCTACTACTACTGGGGGATAGAATTCGAATACCACTGATATTTGAATAATTCTTACATTGTGAGTCATAGACCATGAATTCCCTATTAATACCTTATCAATACCTAACCCTTCTTTTCCCACCCGAATTTGTAGCTTCTCTAACGGAGGAGGATTACCTGTATAGGCTTCTAACAGATGAAGATTCAAAACTAGATGAATTACGGAACAGTGTAAACGAATGTTTGGAATTGGCTTATAGATACGATTTGGTGGATGCTGACTTAGAAGCTAGATTAAAAAAGGGTGACCAGGAATCGTGGCAAGCAGCGATGAACGAACTTAGTGTTGCTAGGATAATGGAAGTCTTCTTTGGGAGAGGTTGCTTAAGATGGCATCCACAGGGGAAAAATCAAAAAGTTGGAGAATATGAGCTAGTTATAAATAAGATAGATACATTGATTTTTGTCGAGGTCAAGACCGTTTTCCCAAGGGATATGGAAAGGCTAGAAAATCGAGTAATCCATAAGCTCCATCGCTATGCAGGGCAAGTTCCTATTCCCTCTTTCTTAAATGTTCATATAGAAGTGCCAGGCACATCAGAGTCTATTAGCGGTAAGAAGTTTAGAAATTTTCTATCTAGAGAACTTTCTGCAATTAATCCCAATGACTTAGTAGAAAAAGAAAATAAGCTACCAGATTATAAAGACGATAGCACTGGTCTGCATCTCATAATTGAGACTCTTGCAATAAAGCCAAGGCAAAAAGAACAGAACTGTCATATCGGGATAATCGGAGGAGAAGCAAAGTTTTTAGAAAATGAAGCATATATTAAACACTCCCTCAGTAAGGCTTATGAACAGCTACCAAGTGGGGAAAAACCGTGTCTAGTAACAATATGTCCGTCCACAGCATTTCCAATAGACGAGGATGATATGCTAAATGCCTTATTGGGAGACCTTGCAGTTACTTATTATTGGCAAAACGGAAGACCAATTAAAGAACCAAAAACTATTCGTAAACCTAATGGGTTTTTCCAACCTCGTCGCAATCGAAAGGTGAGTGCCGTTGGATTATACAAAGGTCGAAATATAGAAAACCCACTTGAGATTTATCATAATCCTTGCGGGAGAAATCCAATTCCCGATTCAATGTTTATGAAAGAGGGTATTCGTCAATTAGTCAAAGCGAGTGATACAGAAATGAAGTGGATAGAGTAGCACGCGTAGAGGAAGTGATTTTGCCATGAGCTTAGCTTCAACAGCGCGGCTTGACGTTATCTTTTACCCAGCTTACTATCTTATCGAGAGAGGTGCCTGGTAAAAATATTTCTTTGATTCCAAGTTTCTTAAGTTTGGGAATGTCTTCTTCAGGAATGATGCCTCCACCGATGACCATTACATCATCCGCTTTGTTGGCTTTTAACAACTCGAGCACCCGCTTAAATAAGGACATATGAGCCCCGGAGAGAACGCTCAGCCCGATGAGGTCAACATCCTCTTGTAACGCCGCGGCGACAATTTGCTCGGGCGTCTGATGCAAACCGGTATATACCACCTCAAACCCGGCATCCCGGTAAGCCCTGGCTATAATCCTTGCTCCCCGGTCATGTCCGTCCAGGCCGGGCTTGGCAACTAGAATCCGTATCTTTCTTCCTGAGTTCACCATATTGCCTTTACCTTCAGATAGTCTCCTTTTAGGCGGGGACAAGCCCCGCCACTACTTCATAACTCCCCTTTCCCCTCTTATCTTAAGAGGGGGTTAGTAGCGATTGCACCCTCACCCTACCTCACCCTAACCCTCTCCAGCAAGTGGAGAGGGGACTCTCTTCGAGGGAGAGGGGGATTTTAAGCTTTCCCTCTCCCCTTATATTAAGAGGGGAAGGTTTGTAAAACTTACTTCTGACCTCCCCTCAAGGGAGAGGGGGATTTTAAGAGTGGAGTTTAGTAAAAGCCCGGGTCTCGATACTCGCCGAAAACATCTCTCCAGACATCGCAGATTTCCTGCTCAGTGGCATATTCCCTCACTGCCTCTATCACATAGGGCATCAAGTTTTTGTCCGTCCTGGAAGCAGCACGGAGGTCGCTCAGAATTTGGACCACTTTGCGGTTATCCCTCTCCTTTTTTACTTCCTGTAACCTGGCAACCTGCTTTTCTTCGACCGCCTCGTCTATTCTCAATATCTCGGGAGGAGCTTTTTCTTTAACAACATATTTATTCACCCCCACCATGACCTTCTCCCCTTTATCTATTTGCCGCTGGTAATGATAGGCAGCATCGGCAATCTCCATCTGCGGAAAACCTTTGTCAATGGCAGCAAGCATGCCTCCCATATCATCTATCTTATCGATGTATTCCCAGGCCTTTTCTTCCATCTGGCTGGTCAAAGACTCCATAAAATAAGACCCGGCCAGGGGGTCGATGGTGTTAGTGACACCTATTTCATCGGCGAGGATTTGCTGGGTGCGCAGAGCAATGGTAGCAGCAAATTCAGAGGGTAAAGCCAGGGTCTCATCGAGAGCATTGGTATGTAGAGACTGTGTCCCACCCATGACTGCGGCCAGAGCTTGAGTGGTAGTCCTGATAATATTATTATAGGGCTGTTGGGCAGTCAGAGAGCACCCCGCAGTTTGAGTATGGAACCTCATCCACCAGGAGCGCGGATTCTTAGCTTTGAATCTATCTCTCATAATTCTAGCCCACATCCTTCTCGCTGCCCTGAACTTGGCAATCTCCTCAAAGAAATCGAGGTGAGAATTAAAAAAGAAAGAAAGACGAGGGGCAAAGGAATCAACATCCAGCTTCTTTCTCTCAATGATATCCTGGACATAGGCTATCCCGTCAGCCAGGGTAAAAGCCAATTCCTGGATAGCGGTGGAGCCTGCCTCCCGAATGTGATAGCCGCTAATGCTTATAGGATTCCACAGGGGAACATGCTGGGTGCCGAACTCGATGGTATCGCTTATCAGCCTGATTGATGGCTCGGGTGGGAGCATAAATGTCTTCTGGGCAATAAATTCCTTGAGCATATCATTCTGAATTGTGCCCCCGATTTTATCCCAGCTTATCCCCGATTTATCAGCGACAACCAGATACATTGCCCAGAGTACGGAGGCAGGGGGATTGATAGTCATAGAAGTAGTGACACTATCCAGAGGAATGGCATGAGTCAGAATCTCGAAATCACTCAGGGTATCAATAGCCACGCCACATTTCCCACACTCACCCGTAGCTCGAGGCGAATCAGTATCGTATCCCATCAAGGTGGGGAAGTCGAAGGCAGTGCTCAGCCCTGTCTCGCCTTCTTTAAGTAAGTGATGCCATCTTTTGTTAGTATCCTCGGCACTGCCCATCCCGGAGAACATGCGAAAAGTCCATTCTCTCCCTCGATACATCGTGGGTTGACAACCTCTGGTAAAGGGGAAAATGCCGGGATAGCCGATATCCTTGGCAAAATCCAGGTCCTTGATATCTTCCGGGGTATAAATCTCCTTTATCTCAAGGTCGGAAACGGTGGAAAATCTTTTTCTCTTCTCAGCCTTTTGCCTTCTGGCCTTTCCTGCTTCCTTCTCCCATCTCTTCTTACCCTCCCCTACTTCTTGCAAGGTTTTCTCTGTAAACATAATTAGCCCCTCACTTTACACCCAATACCTGGCGGGCAATTGTCCACCTCTGCATCTCCGAGGTTCCTTCGTAAATCTCAGTTATTCTCTGGTCACGGTAGTAGCGTTCCACGGCAAAGTCTCTGGTATAGCCATAGCCACCGAATATCTGAACGGCTTTGTGGCAAACCCTGTGAGCTGCCTCGGAGGCGAAAAGCTTGGCCATTGCCGCTTCCTTAGGAGGAGCATGCCCTTCTTTCTTGGTTAACCAGGCAGCCCTGTAAATCAGCAGCCGGGCTGCATCTATGTCCGTAGCCATATCGGCAATCATCCATTGGATTGCTTGAAGGCGAGCAATTTCGGCACCAAATTGTTTCCTTTCCTTAGCATAAGCTACGGCGGCATCATAAGCAGCTTGAGCAATACCCAGTGCTTGAGCAGCTATGCTGACCCTGCTGGCGTCTATACCTTCTAAAGCTATCCTGAAGCCTCTCCCCTCCTCTCCTAACATATTAGCCACAGGTATTTTACAATCATCGAAGATAAGCTCCGTTACCGAAGCAGGGTGCAGTCCCATTTTTCTTTCTA
>Ga0315547_1000663_pt1 | contig 31941 bp, 35 predicted proteins | sample SalMarSW160240MG_2_FD_202542 | JGI IMG/M metagenome (GOLD analysis project Ga0315547, IMG submission 202542) | Salt marsh sediment microbial communities from the Plum Island Ecosystem LTER, Massachusetts, United States - Salt Marsh Sediment SW1601-240 ...
AGAGCAGAGGAAAAGATAAATACTTGACACGCATTTCCAATTTGCTAAAATAAAAATAGCAGAAGTCAAACAGTGGTCTGACGGCTAAGCACGGGGCTACAACTTCTGTCCTCAAACCGTTAAAAGAACGGTTGGTTTTTGAGGATTAGAAGTTGCAGCCCTGTTTTTATTTGAGTAATTAAAAATTAAGAAAAGCATCCCAAACCCTTTGAAGGTTTAGTTTCTTCCTTTAATGGTTCAGGGATGCGCCATTAAGGAAGAAGCCGAGCCTTTAACAGGGTTCGGCTTTATTTTTATGCCAGAAGAAGAAACAAAAACTGAACAAAAATCAGCCGCAGATTATAAGCCCTCACCAGAGGACGAGAAACTAATAAAGAAATGGAAGAAACGATTTAAACGGGCAAAGGAATTCAGAAGCCCATTTCAAGCTAAATGGCTGCGGATGTATAAGCTCTACCGGGCTTATCAGGAAAAAGAGAACTATGCCTACCAGACAAGATTAATGCCTGCAATTGCTTTTGAAATTATAGAAACGGTTGTTTCGAGATTGGCTACTGCCAAAAGGAAGACGAGAATTTTGCCCAGAAATAAGGATGACGTTGAGTCAGAATCAATTGATTCATGGGATGACTTAGTCAATTACGACTTTGACATTATTAAGCTGAAAAAGAAATTGCCGAGATGGCTAAATTCATCAGGGATATATGGCAACGGGATAGCCCAGGCGGTTTGGCGAACCGATGAAAACAACGATTACGATGACCCAGATTTTTATATCCAAGACCTCTGGGACATCCTGCCAGCCCCGGAAACCACAGACCTGCAGGAAGATTGCCCCTGGCTGATTAAAAGAATCGTGAAGACAAAAGAGAAGATAGAGAAAGAGGAAGAAGCCAGAGGCAACAATAAAATCTATAAAAACTTGGAATTTGTAGAGAATAAGAAAGTAGAAGATTGGAAAAAAGAGCGATACGAAATTAACACTAAAAAGATGGGTCAGATTGCCGGAAGCAGCGACAAAGAAGAGGGCGAAGCGCTGACGGAAAAAGCAGAAGACGAAAAGCAATCAGAGCTGTGGGAGTGCTGGGATTTTGAAGAGCAAAAATTAATAGTTATTGCCAATGAAGAGATATTAATCAGAGACGACGAGAATCCCTACCAGAAAGTTAACAACGGCAGAATTTTCATAGATCTGTCTGACCATCCGCTTAACTGGGAATTATGGGCAATGGGTCATATCGAGCCAGTGGAAACCACCATTCTTGAAATTGCCGACTTAAGAAATCAAAGAATGGACGATGTAATTTTGATGCTTGACCCAGTGATTAAGATACGCAAGGACGCAGGCATTTCAAAGAAGGACATCATTTTTGCGCCAGGAACAAAATGGGAACTGAGACGACACGACGATGTAGTCATAGAGAGACCGCCAGAGATTAGCGCAGTGGGAATCACTGAAGATAACTTAATGAGGCAAGAAATAGAAAGAACATTAGCACTGAGCGAATACATGCAAGGCATACCAAAGAGCAAACAAGAACCAGCAGAAAAGATAAAGACGCTTCTGGGGCAGGGTAATCTTAGATTAGGCCTAAATGCTTCTCGAGTAGCAGACGCTCTGACTCAATTGGCTAATATTCTTATTGAGCTAAACCAAGAATTTCTCACCGAAGATAAATGTTACCGAATTATAGGAGACGAAGTGGACTTCAAGGAATTTAAGAAAAAAGACAAAGAAGTAAAAGTAGACGCAATTGTCGAGGTCGAACCAGTCATTCCGCCAGACAAAGAAGCCAGATTAAATCAAACCCTTCTGCTCTATGACAAGTTCGTAACTGAAGACGAACCAGATCAAAATAACGAAGGAGAAGTAAAGCAGTGGCGAAAGAGAAAGAGAGAATTACAAAAGATGCTATTAGAAGAATTGGGCAAAGAAGCATACGAAGAGATTTTGTTAGGCAAAGAAGGACAAGCTGCACCCAAGAAAGAAGTCGAGAAACCCGGCCCAACAAAACCGCCAGAAATTACGCCTCCAGTGGAAGGAGCAACTCCTATGCCGCAACCAGTGCCGCAACCAGGAATGATGAGACAACTGATAAACAGGATTCCTCTTTTGCGGAGAATGGGGGAATAAAGGTCGACCAAATAATTAATAAGACAATACAAAATTATGCCAAAAGAATTAGGACAAAACTTCTCAAAATCAATCAGCATTCCAATCCAGATAATTCCCTCTACGGGATCGTTGGACGGAAATGCGGTTGATACTTATCTTGCCGATGGTTCTGCGTTTGACACTGCCTTAGCTTTAATAGAAATCGGAAACATTACAGGGACACCGACATCAGTGAAAGTAAAGATTGAAGAGGATGATGACGCAGCTTTCGGAGGCGCAAGCGTAGCAGACGGCGGAGCGGAAATAACCGTAGCTCAAGACCACAGCTACACGATGGAGATTAAAAGAGCAAAAAGATATTTAAGGATGGTGGTAACAACGGACGGCGGGACAACCCCAACTGTTGAATGTTTCGGAGTATTCCTTTTATGGAGTGCCGCAAAACCATTTCCACGCTTAAGCGCAGACGATATCGATAATTCGTAAAAAGGTCGAATAATTAATTAATCAAATTTACAATCATGCCTGAAAAAAAAGAGGAAAAACAACCAAAAGGAAATGTTGTCTTAGATAAGTTCAAAAAAGACCAGACCAGAGAAAACAAACAAAAGAAGTGGAATGTAGTAGATGACGCTGTTCGGGTAGCCCGGCAGGCCTATGTCGGCAGCTTTGAACCCAAAGACACAGAGAAAACGGTCGGTTTTGAAAAAGCGCTCGGGGATTTAATCGAAGTTTTACAGAAAATTAAAGACGGCGATATTAAATTAGGCGGGCTCGGAGAAGAAAAAGAAGGAATAGCCATTGAAGAATAACTATGCCTGAAACAAACGAAGAAAAATTCGATGAAGGATTAACTGTCTTAGAGATGACCAGAACTAAAGGATGGCAAATCCTCGAAGAGAAAATTAGAAAAGAAATTGAAATAGAAGTCAATGATATTTTGGATTGCGAACCCGAACAATACATTCAGCATCGAGAAGCCATCCGAGCTTATAAAAAAATCCTCTCAATGGTAGAAGCTACTCTTCAAGAAAAAGAAGAGGCAGCCGAAGCCATGAGGGAAAAATAACATGCCATACGGAATTAAAGGCAAAACTAAAAAGTGGGAACAAAAAACTAAGACAGGCCAGAAGATAGATAGCAGAATTGAAAGCTGCGTCAATGATTTAGTGGCTGACCCTGATTTCAAGCCAAAGAATAAAAAAGAAACTAAAAAGCAGGCAGCCATTAAAGTTTGCAAGGCAACAATAACCAGAAGCAAAGAATTTAGAAAAAAATTGGGATAAAGGTCGAACCCATTTAAATAACTAAAATCAATAAAAAAATGACAGATGAAACAAAGGAGTTAGACAATCTCCTCAATGCTTCAGCTGAAGATGAAGAAGAGGAAAAAGACGAAAACGAAGAAAACCCAGAAGAAGAAACTGAAGAAAACGAAGAGGAAACTGAGGAAGAGGGCAAAGAAAAAGATAAGTGGCACGGCAAAAGCAGGGAAGAAGTCATCAAAGCTCACGAGGAATTGGAAAAAAAGAATCAGGAATTAGAAGGAAAAGTTAAAGAAAGCGGTAAAGAGGAAGAAGAGGAAGAAAAAGAGGAAGAGGGGATAGAAGTTCCAGCCGATGATGAGATGGCAAAGATGACTCCCAGAAAATTCGCAATGTGGATTCTGGGAAAAATAGATGAGAAAGTCAGCAAAACCTACGAAGAAAAGAGCGCCACCAGAGACGCAGTAACCAAAGAGATTAAAGAAACCCAGAAAGACCATCCTCTTCTCAAAACCAATCCAGAGTATCGGGAATTGGTTTTGGCTGTAATAGATGCTTCGGCTTCTAAAGGCAAAGCAATGCCTCTAAAAGAGGCCTGCCAGAAAGTAGATGCCTTCGCTGGAAAAGAAAAGGGAGAAGGAGAGATTTCCGAAGAGGAAAAAAGCCGTCTCAAAAAAGCAAAAGCCCAAGTCGAGAGCGGAGCAGGTGCTCCGCCTGCACCAGGCAAAGAGCCAAGCGAGGAAGCAAAGAGGATTCAAAAATCCCTTGAGCCTTCTTCGTCAGATTCGCCTCTCGGCGGATTGGGAGTTTAATAGTTAATTGGGAGAAGCAGTAGCCCTGTTCCCCAATCGTGAACTCTGTCAGTAACCCTGCAGAAAGTTCCGCAAGTTGGTGGCTAAAAAACTCTTGAGAGAATTTAGTCGAATCTCTCAATAGTAATTTAAGGAGATAAATAAATGCCTTCAGCAACAGGAATTAAAGGAACTGGCAATTTAGGCGTGACTCGGCAATACGATATAGCCGATGTGATTTCGCTATTGGATGTAAATCGCTATCCGCTATTGGCTATTCTGACTAATGCAGGAAAAGACCCAGTGACCAAGCAAGGCAAAGCAATGAAAAAGAAAGAGACGACTGATCCAGAGTTCAAATGGTTTGAGGATGAATACGGCAAAAGGAAGCTAACTGGTTCAGGAACAATAGACCCGGACGGCGGAGACCTGACTATTACTGGCGAAAGCCAATACTGTCAGGTAGGAGATGTTATTTTGGTAGCACTTCAAAAATGGGTGTTTGAAATCACAGTTATTGTAGACGCTAATACTGTCACAGTCGGAGCAGAAAAAGGCGGAGCAACTGGAGCGGCCGCAAGCGCCGTAGGTGATGTCTGGATTATCGGCAATGCCAACGAGGAAGGTTCAGGGTTAAGAGAGATTAAGTCAACTACGATTAGCCAGCCATATAACTACTGTCAGATTTTCAAAACTCCGATTGGAATCACTGAGACAGCTAAGAATACTAAAGGATGGACTAAGGAAAACGACTTTGATTATCAGAGGAAAAAGAAAGCAGTTGAACATATGGTCGATATCGAAAGGGCGTTCTTATTTGGCAAGAGAAATGAAGACACCAGCGGGACTCATCCGAAGAGATTTACTGGCGGAATTTTGGATAGGATTGCTACTTACGCAACGGCCAGCGTGGATACTGAAGCAGAATTTGAGTCATGGTTAGAAAACGCCTTCGCTCACGGAAATGTAGAGAAATACCTATTCGCTGCCGCAGCTATAATCTCAATGGTTAATAGCTGGGCAAAAGGAAAACTGCAAATAGTAGATAAAGCTAAAAGCTACGGACTGCAGATTATTGATTATATTTCACCGCATGGAATCGTTCATATGATTAAGCATCCATTACTGACTGGAACGACTTACGGGAATTACGGCATGATGCTCGATATGGAAACTTTGACTTATCGCTATCTGAGTAACCGAGATACCAAGCTTAAGACCAATGTCCAAGACCCAGGCGAAGACAGCCAAGTAGACCAATATCTAACCGAATGCGGACTGCAGATGGAACAAGAATCACGCCACGCCATAATGAGTAAAGCTGCCTTATAACCAGTTCTAAAACCTGAATAAGATTCCGAGCTTTCTCGGTGCTTGAGAACAGAAATCCGAGAACGCTATATCCTTGTAGCAAAGTTGCTCGGCTAAAACGGCTCTCCCGATTAGCCGAGCAGGAGAGCCTGCTACAGGGCTGAATAAAGGTCGAACAAAATTAAATTAAGAGTTAATAAAACAATGGCTACAAAAAAACAAACGACACAATATATCTCTAAATACCTCAATCTTAAATTGGTTAACAAAGCTTCCTATTCTAAAGAAGTGGACGGCAGAGTAGTGGTTGTGTCAGGAAGCTCTATCCAGTTTGAGAATGGCGTATATGAGACCGATGATAAAAACGAGATTGCCTTTTTAGATAATCATCCGAATTGTGGGAATGTTTTTATTAAGGTTGAAAAGAATGCAGCAAAAGAAAAAGCAAAGATGCTGGAAACATTGGAAGAGAGAGAAGCAAAAGTGAAAGCCAAAGAAGAAGCAATAGCGAAGAAAGAGATGAAGCTGAAAGGACAAGGCAAAGAGGAAGGAGCAAAGGCCTCTACTAAAGGAATCAGAGGCACAAAATCAACTAAAGAAACAAAAAAGCCCAAGTTCTAAGTGATTAGAGCCGGGCTTTTTGTTAAAGGTCGATAAACCAGAACGGTTTATTAAAATCGTTCTGATTAAACTAATTAAGCAGAACAAAAATGGCATTCAAAACAGGACAAGTAAATGTTACAACTTCTGGCATACCTGTTCAGTTGCCAGCAATTGGCATAGAAGGCGAGGAGGTCTTAGTGGTTAAGGCGAAAAAATCCAATGGCGGAACGATCACCGTGGGGTATTCTTCGGCAACAGCTCTTAACACAGGCAGCGACCACTTTAAATTGGAAGCAAATGAATCAGTAAAAATACGGGTTGATGAAGGAACTGAAGTTTGGATTGATGCCACAGTTAGCGGAGAGGGAATTGAATGGATTGTTGAAGTTTAGAGCTTCAGCGATTTATTTGATTTTTTCTTTAAAAAACTATGGCAGAGTTTATTCCATCAAGCCAAGACCTGCGAAGGTTCTTTCAGCGCTTGCATATTATTTTAAACAGCGATGACGGCGAAGAGGACTATGATACAACTTGGTATGAGAATGGCTTTTCAGGAAATGGGATTAGTATAGGACATGATGGCACAGGCAGTTGCGATGCGGGACTGCGGTTTTTGAGACCCAACATTCCTAATAACTGTGAAATTGTTTCAGCAAAATTGAGGGTTAGAGCAAACGCCAATGCAAGTTTTACTCCAGTCAATTTGAAAATCAAAGGAATTAAAGAATCCAGCCCAAACACATTCGCAACAGCTGGAACTGACAGACCCTCAACCAGAGCAAAAACCACCGCTGTAGTAGATTGGGATATTGCAGGAGCTTGGGCAACAGGCGAATGGCATGAGTCCCCGGACATTAAAGACATCATTAAGGAAATCATAGAGCAGCCAGAATGCGACGGTAAAGCAATTGCATTAGTCGTTGAAGACGATGCCAGTGCAAGCGGGAAATACAAAGTTATTTCTGACAGTAGCGCAGGAGCAGGCAAAGAAGTTCAATTGATTTTGAAATTAAAACCAGTAATCTAATATGCCAAAATATCAGGTCTTAAAATTCAAAGACGTTATTAAGCAAAACAATGATGACGGCAGAGAAGTGAATAACGAGACCTGGCATTCAGAGGGCAACGCAGGAAATACCATAACATTCGGCAAATACGATGCAGTAGTCCAGCACGCAGCTTTTAGATTTAGAGATGTCAATATTCCCAAAGACGCAAAAATAATGCTGGCACGATTGAAATTGAAGCCAGCTTATACCGACAGCGCAGACCCGGATGTAAAGCTAATTATTAAAGGAATTAAAGAAGAAAATACAAAGCCGTTTAGCCAAACCAGCAGACCAAGCCAAAGAAGCAAGACCGTAAACAGCAAAGCATGGCACATTATTAAAAAGTGGGAAGTTCACGAATGGACACAAACTCCAAACCTTCAATTGCTCGTAGAAGAAATTGTTGCCCAAGCCGACTGGAAGCCAGGGAACGCTATGGCTTTTGTTATTGAAGACAATGGATCGGTAGATGGACAAACCGAAACCTGCTGGGACAAAAGCAAAGGCGAAGGATATCAGGCAGAATTAGAGATTTGGTATTTTGACCAAGAAGTAACAATTGGTTATTTGGCAGCGAACGACAGAGACGGCGAAGAGGATTATAAAACCACTTGGTATCCAGATGGATTTGGAAACGCAATCACCATAGGAAACGACGGGAGCGGTTCTTGCGACGGCGGATTTATTTTCAGCGGGATAAACATTCCCAAAGGAGCAAGAATTATTTCAGCAGTATTGTTATTGGCTCAATCAAATCAGAACAACGCCTATCCAAATTTGCTCATTAAGGGATTTGCCGAAGACGATGCCGCACCATTTCAATCAGACGGTTCAAACAGGCCGTCAACCAGAGCAAAAACAGCAGCACAAATAGAATGGTTTATTGGGCATGAAGAAGGGGGCGTGATAGTAGGAGAACATTGGTCAGCGAACAGCGTCTATAAATCACCAGACCTAAAAGAAATCATTCAAGAAATCGTAGACAGAGATGACTGGGTAAAAAACAATAAGATTGGACTGGTGATAGAAGATTGGAAAAGTCACGGCGGGAATTTCAAACTGCCCTGGGATTACAACAAAAATACTGGAGAATTCCCGGCCCAACTAATTATTGCCTGGCAAAGAAAAAGGACAATTCAGACCACGAAAAAGGATGTAGCAGATTGGGAAAAAGCGAATTATCCAGAATTTATTATTGTCCATCACTCAGCTACGGCCAGAGACACTACTCAATTTGAAACCATCAAGAACAATCATATTGGCTATGGCTGGGGTGATATTGGATACCATAAATGGATTGCAGGAGCAGCAGACGGCGATGGATTACTAATAGAGGGCAGACCAGAGAATAAGGTCGGAGCTCAATGCAATGATAATAAAATGAATTACCGAAGTATTGGAATCTGTCTCAGCGGTGATTTTGAAAGCAGTGGGCTGAACGAAACACCTTCATCTGCTCAATTGGCAACCCTGCAGGCATTATTAGATGACCTCTGTGAGAAAAAGGGCATTCCCAAAGAAAAAGTGTTCGGACACGGAGAAGTGCCAGAGGCAGCAACTGATTGCCCTGGCGATAATCTGCTGCCCTATATCCAGCAATACAGGAGAACGGGCAGCTTAACCTAATATGCAACTACAAGAATTTTTACAAGACCTAAATGCCAAAATGTCGGCTTCAAAAACGACAGGATTTTGGAGTGAAGAAGACAAAAAGAGATGGATAAACAAAGCTATCGTCAGAGCGTGTAATTTCGCCAGATGGAAATTCCTAAGAAAACCCTCCACCATTAACACCGAAAAAGACAAAGAAGCCTACTACCTGCCATTTGATTATAAGTCAATGATTTCTCTGAAAGTAGACGGCGAGATTTATCATCCGACAGACCCAGAAGACTATCAGAGCGGAAACTATGCTTGGGAAAAAGTTTATACGATTATGGGAGACCAATTTCTAATCAATCCAACCATAGGAGAAGACGGCAAAACCATAGACATTTATCACATTAGAAGACCAGTGAGATTGGTAGATCTGACCGATGAGCCAATTACACCAGAAGAAATGGATGAGCCAATCGTAAAGTTCGCCTTAGCTATTTGTCTGAAAAAAGAACCAGGACGAAAAAATGACGCAAAAGAGGAAATTCTGGAAGCCAATTCTATGCTTCAAGAAACAAAAAACAGAGAAGATGAAGAGCCATCCAGCGTCTATAAAGGTCGGGCAATAAGTTCAAGGCAGCTTTAAAATCTATGCCGTTAAACGCTTATAAAATTCAAGGATTTAGAGGCGGAATTGCCGACGATGTCTATAAAGGAGTAAAAGGAGCATTCAGGTTTGGCTATGGATTAGATATTCGTTCGGGCGGAGATACCTTGAAATGCAACCAAGCTTTAAAAAAGGATTCGGGAACGGTAGTGACTGATTTGATTTTATTCTTTGTGCCGGCCACAAACGGCAAGCTCTACGGGTTTGGGGATTCAGGGAAGATTTATTGTAAAGACACACCGGCTTCAGCTTGGGAATTAAAATACACCGACGCAAACGGCAAGATAACAGGAGCGGGTGAATATACGAACAATGATGGAGCAACCAACTATATAGCCTATTTATATTGGGCAACCGAGACCAAATTAAGCAGGATTCCATTGGCTGGAGATTGGGCAACTGATGTAGAACACAACTGGGGAAATCTAAATGGCGACCCTGCTTGGCACACAATGAGGATAGCTTGCGGAGTGCTTCAAATCTGCGACGGCAGATATATCGCAATGGTTGATTACGAAGGGAATTTTAACAATAAGGCCTTAGATTTAATTCCGAGCAACCGGGCAAAATGCTTATTGGACACAGACCAGCTGGTTGTCATCGGCTCAACCAAAGGCGACAAAGTAGAAGAAGGATGGCTTTGGACTTGGGATAAGATTGAACCATCTTGGATTCAAAAGAGAATGATAGCCGAAAAAGGAATCAATGCAATGCTGGATTCGGAATTCGTCATCATTCAGGCAGGAGTCAACGGCGGACTTTATTTCTGGGATATGGCAAGCCTGCTTCGTATCAAGCAGTTACCAGGCGGGGGCTGGGTCAATCCGCAGGGCATAGCCAACATGAAAGGCCTTCCAATTCTCGGACTAATTGGTTCAGACAAATGCGGAGTTTATTCTTACGGCAGATTAAACAAGAATGATCCCTACGCTTTAAATTTAGAATACATACCATCACATGGAAAAATGATAGATGTCAAGATAGGGGCGATCGGAATGTATAGCGATAAGCCCTATATTTCGTGGAAGGACGGCACAGATTATGGAGTAGACACCATAGACGAAGATAATAAAGCAGAAGCCAGATATGAAGGATTAGTATTTGACGCTGGCGAACCATTCGTTCAGAAAGGATTTCGACACATTAAACTTCTGACCAAATCATTGCCTAAGAATTGTGGCATAGAGGTTTATTACCGATTGAATGAAGAGGAAAGCTGGAAGAAAGCAACCATGCAAGACGGAGCAGAACAATTTGATAAAGAGGGGATGACTAAAGCGATTTTCACTATTGAGACAGGAGATGAAGAAGGAGAAGAAAAAGGCAAGGGCGAGGAATATGAAATTGCTTTGAATCTTCACCCGGCAGGAAATGAGACCCCAGAAGTAATAGCCATTGCCAATTATTTTGAATCATTGGGAATTCTCTAATATGTTGAAAAAACTAATTGAAAAAATTTTCATAAATAAGGAGATAGATGACCAGCCGTTTCCAGAAACAATTCCGCATACTCACGACGGCAAGAATTCGCCAATGCTTGCTCCGTCGTCAATAGGAAGCGTCCAGATAAAACCAGGGGCAGTAGGAAATATGAAGATAGAAGATGAAGCGGTTTGGACGCAGCACCTAAAGGCGCTGGCAGTAACCGAGCAGAAATTAGCTGATGCGGCCGTAGCTACCCAGAAAATTAAAGATGGGTCAGTGAATGCTCAAAAACTGATTCAGAGCGAAGCGGTAATTACATTGTCGATTCAGGTAGACGACGCAGTAATTCAATCAGCCCATATCGGTAATGCTCAGATTCTCGAAGCTCATATCGGAAATTTGCAAGTAACCAATGCCAAGATCGCCAATTTGAGCGCCGATAAAATCACTACTGGGATTTTAACAGGAAGAACGGTCAGGACATCTTCTACTTTGCCGATGGTTATATTAGACAGCACGAATTTTCTACAATGCTACGACGCTAATTACCTGCGGGTAAAATTGACCACTGAAGCTCTGCATTTCTATGATGCCAACGGCGTGACCAGAGCCATAATCTATGGTGATTCAGTGGGAAGCGTATTCAAGATAGATGCGGCAGATCTTAGGCTGGGAATAAACATTAGTTCATCCGCTACCTTTGAAGGAGAGGTATTATCCTTAGGCGGCGGCAATAATTCAATCGGGGCTGACGGCACTCATATTTATATTAACGGCCTATCCAACGCACACTTTGTCCCAGACAGCAGCTTAAGCAACTCAGCCCAATTGGGCATAAGCAGCAACTACTGGTATTCCCTTCACTATGGCACAGGCGGATTGGTTCAACACTCCCAACCCTTAATGGATGCAATAAAAGCAATGGGTATCATTAGAAAGCTAAAGAATGAATCAGACAATGTCAGGATTAGCCCGAGTAGTATGGCAGCCGAGCTCAAAGACGGGAAGGGTCAAAAACAAGGAATAAGAATGGATACATTAATTTTGGCCTCAGTCGGAGCAATAAAAGATTTAGACGAGCGGCTGTCAAAAATAGAAAGGTCGATAGCTTAAAAAATAAAAACAATGTTTTCAAAAAAATTAGACAAAACAGATTTAGAGGAATTAAGAAAGCGGGTTGAACTAATCAATCAGCATCTCTTAATTGCTCAGGCCTTAGAGACCCAAAGGCAAAACTTTTTATTGAACAAATATTCAAAATACAGATTGGATGCCAGCAAGATTTACGATATTGACTTAACCACTGGCAGAATCAAAGAAGTAAAACCATCAAAGGTCGAGAAAAAACCATAAAATTATGCCAACAAATTATACACCAATTTCACAATTGCCAATGACTTTGGGAGAAGTATTCAAACCAAAAGCAAAGCCAAAGCCAAAGCCAAAATCCTATATTAAATATCAGGGAAGTCCTCATGTATTTGAGAAAGCGACAGGCAGATATATTCCTTACGCAGAAGCCCAGGCAGGAAACATCTGGGGGCAGATTGAAGATGCGCCAGAAGCAATGCCTGCAGAATACCAAGCCAAAGTGCCAAGCGGATGGGATAAGTCAGCGCAAAGCGAACCAGCCGAGAAAAAACCTGTGAGTTATGATGATTTCGTGAGTCAGTATGGAGCGGTAAAGGGAACAACCGTAGAGCCAGAGACCAGCGTCGCAGGCGGTGCTTATGATATCCCTAAACTGCAGACAGATATAGAGACCACCAAGAGCCAATTAGAATCAGCTCAAGGTGCTTTGACAGGATATCAGACAAAGCGATACGAAGAAGAATATAGCAGCAAAGGATTGACAGACATCAAAGACAAGATTGCTAAAATAGACAGCCAGATAGCAGATGAGAAAGATGTCAGAGATGTTTCAATCAGCAAAGTCAGAAGAAATCCTTATTATTCAGCGGCCACTATTACAGGAGAAGTATCAGAGATGGAAAGGTTAGCCAATGCCAAAATCAATAATCTGATAAACCAGAGAAACGGATTGGCAGATTCCTACAACACCACTTTAGATGAAGTAACTAAGAAGATAGCAATGGAAACCACAGACAAACAGCAAGAAGTAAAGAATATGCAATACAATCTGAGCTGGCTGACTAATCAATTGGCTGCTTATCAGGGCATTAGAAGCGAAGAACTGGCAAGGGGAACAGAACAGGAAAGGTGGGAGATGGATTTTGCCCGAAGATTAACTGAGGCAGAAGAAGCAGGAAAAAGATGGGAAGCCGAACAGAAATTAGATTGGTATAAAGCCCAGCAAGAAGAAGGGGGCGGGGGCTATAAACCGCCTACTTCTTATCAGGAATGGCAGTTAGCAGGCGGAGAAGCCGGCACAGGAATGACTTATATGAAATGGCTGACAGCGAAAGAAGAGGGACGCACTCCTACTCAAGAAAGAGCTGCGGACAGAGAGAAGAAACTTCTAAGCGATTACATTGGTAAATATAAAGAGACATGGGCAAAAGAAGGCGATGAAGGAGCGGGGACAAGAGAAGAATTCGTAATAGAAATGATTGGAAAGCTGGGAGGTCTCACTCCAGAAGAAGTCAGTAATGCAGTATATACAGAAGTTCCAGATGAGTGGCTGACGGCAAACGAACCGAAATCGTGGTGGGCTCGTCTTTGGGGTAAATAGTCCCAAATACCGCTAATCCTGCCTAATCTGCCTCAAAACGACGCTGCAGAATCGCCTGTGTGCGATGCTTTGACGGCACGAGACCCATTACACATCTATCATGCCAGGTTTTTGGGAAACAATTACATCTCCATTCAAGAGCGTGGGCAAAACCGTTGGCGAATGGTTCAAGCCGAAGCCTAAAAAGAAGGCGATGACTTTTGAAGTGGGAGCAGGGTTGACGCCAGAGCAAAGAGTAACGGCCGAGAAAAAAATAGAAGAGATGACCAGACCGATTGCGCCTCTGAAACATGAGACCACCAAGCAATTATTTGGAGTTGGGGAACGAGTAAGCCCAATACCAGAAGCAACCACTGGAGCATTAAAGGGAATGGCTACAGGAGTAGCCAAAGGTTTAACATTGGGCTATTGGTTTCCCAAGTTCAAAAAAACAGAGATTGAAGAAAAAGCAGCCAAGATCACCAGACCTATTGGCGAGATGGAATCATGGCTGATTCCTTTCGGAGCAGCAGAGAAAGCATTAGGCTGGGCAGGGAAGTTAGCGCTCAAAGCGCCCAAGATAGCCAAGATGGCAAAAATAGGAACGAAAGTTACCCCGGGCCTGATTAAGAAAATGGCAAAGGTAGCATTGCCATTTGCTGCCATCAGCGCATTGGAAAGACCAGCCGAAGGACAAAGCAGAGAAGAAGCAGCAATACACGGAGCGCTATTTGGAGCGGCCTTCCCATTAGCAGGGGCGGCCTTGAAGCCAATCACCAAACCAATGATGAAAGTGGCAGGCAAAGCCCTGAAAAGATTAGCCAAGAAGCCGGCCACAATCATAATAAAGGAACTGCCCAAAGAAGAGCAGGAAATTCTAAAGACATTGGGGATAAAAGGAGAAACATTAGCTAAAGATATTTACGAAAGAGCATTGCGGGTAACTGCTGGAATAAAAGAGGTAGCCAAGAAAACAAAACCAAAAGCGGTAGTTTCCCCAATTAAAAAAGAAGCTAAAAGAGTAATCAATCCAGAAATTGCAAAAATCGTCAGAAAGAAAGGGGAAGCAGTAACTATTCCAAGCAAGATTTCATTAAAGGCAGGAAGTGAAAAAGCAGCTATAAATGAAGTGAAAAAAGCAATCGAACCCTATATGAAAATAGAGGGGGGCTATGGATTCATCAATCAAGGCAAAAAAGAAGGCACAATTAAATTAGCTAAGGAAATTGCTGACTTAGGTTACAAACCTCAAGTTGTCCCTCATCCAGCAATTAAAGTCACCTACACAGTCAGACCATACAAATTAGGATACGGATGCGATGGTTCAACTTCAGGCAATGTGGTCTTGCTGGCAAAAGATATGGCACAAAAGAAAGGACTGGATTTTGAAGCCATAGTTAAAAAAGTTTATCCAGACGAACCTCAACTTAAATTCATAAGAGATTTAGAAAAGAATTTTGCAAAAGAAACTATCATTCCAGAGGCATGGAGCAAAAAAGAAATAGAGATGGTCATTAGAGACCTGCACGAAATAAACTACCATAGCCTCGCAGACGCATTAAAAGAAGCAGTCAAAAAAGCGCCAAAAATAAAGCCGCCGACAAAGCCAGGCGTTAAACCTATTACATATACTCCAGGCGGTATTCCTGTTTACGCTACCGAACCGAAAATAAAGCCAAAAGTAAAACCAGCAGAGAAATACATTCATTCCAAGAAATTAGAGAAAGAATTGGAAAAAGCGTATAGAACATTTGAGCGAGTCGATACCACGCCACAGGATGTCATTAATGCTGGTAAAGTCGGGAAATTTATTACTGACCCAAAAGTCAGAAAACAATATAAAGATGTTTTAGATACCACGCTCTATATTAAGCCGCAGCATCAGATGGGGAAGAATGTGCATGCAACTTTCTCTATCGACCCCAAAGGCAGACCGGCAATAGTATTAAGCGATGGAATAGTGGCAGATGATTTAGACAGAGCATTAATAGAAGAACTCACTCATGCCAAACAATACAAAAAAGGCATTAGGCCTACGAAAGGTGTTCCTTATAAAGAAATGCCAGAAGAGATAAGAGCCAAAAAAGCTGCTAAATACTTCGCTCCAAGAACAACAATAGGAGATGTCATAGAAGCCGAAACCAAGCCGAAAGTAAAGCCAAAGGGCGACTTCATAGAATCGCTTAAAGAAATAATGAAGCCCGATGAATTCACAAAGGCAGTTAAAAAAGAGCCAGTGACAATGGGCAAGATTTTCAAAGGCGAGAAGGCAATCAAACCAAAACCAGCGGCCATTTCAATAAAGAAACTGTCTCGTGATGTAGAAGCTCTTGGTGGGTTAAAGGAAATAGACATCAAAGAATTGAATGAGCTTGGCGGCTATAATTTCAGGAACATAAAAGAATTAAAACGGGCTTTAGGCAAGACAACAGAGAAGGTTAGTAAGAAAGTATTGAAAGAAGCAGAGCCATTAACAGCAGCAGAGGAAAAAATAATGCAAAAAATGTTTGAGAAGGAATTTCAGAAAGTGAAAAAGACAGCCGAAGGGGAATTATTTGGCAGCATCAAAGCATTAGGCGGAATCAAGCCGTATCGAAAAGGATTTATGGCAGAAGAAATGTCAGGCATCCCACGAGAATTACTCAACAAGAAAGGCGGCGGGTCTGCTATCGATGAATTAATCACAGAGCTTAATGAGGTCGGCGGATACAACTTTGCCAGCGAAGCAGAATTAATAGAAGCAATTAAAGGCATCAAAACCGTTGCAGAAAAAGTCAGCACAAAAGCCAAAGAGAAAACATTAAGATTGATTGGTAAGGCACTGCCCAAGAAAGAAAAAGCAGCTAAGATATCGCAGCGGCTTTTGAATAAGCTGCACAGGGCAAAATACAAATACATACCCGCCGAAGCAAAAGGTATTCGCAGGGCAATGGAAGCAGGAAAGTATAAACCAGTGAGAGAATGGCTGCCCCGGCCGACCAAGCTATATCGAGAAGAGAAAACCCCGCCTGCTATAGCCAAATATGTCTCTGGCAAAATTGCCGAAACACTAAAGCCAAAAGCCAGATTCATTAAGGTATTCAAAGACCAGAAAGAGACACTCAAGTTCCGCCCCGACACCATTAAAAGTGCGATTGGCAGATACGGCAACATTATTCCAGAGAGCGAGCTGTATGATTACGAAATGGCCTATGCCCAAAAACGGCTTGGAAAAGTTAGAGGATACACTTCTGAAATAATCGCAAGTTTGAAAAACGCAGGGGTGCGGGATGAAATTGTCAATCAGTTAAAGGTAGAAAACAGATACTTGAAGGATTTGGTGAAAGTGAAGAGAGAAGCAACAGGCGAGATTAGTGCCACCATTTCGCAGAAGGCATTGGATTATATTAAGAAAACCAGACAATTTAAAGTGTCAGACAAAGAATGGATCAAAAAAATCAGCCTTAAAAACATCGGCAAGGAAACAAAAGATATTATTCAGGGATACGAAACTGGCAAGAGATTTTTCAGAAGATTAGGAAAGGGATTTGAAGAATTAATTTTCAATCCTATTAGACGGGGCGAACGACTGGCTAAAGAACGAGAGTATTCCTTGAAGAATGTAAAATTAAAATCTGTCTTTGACTTATCTAAAAAAGAAGCCAAAGAATTATTCGCTTTTACAGCCAACAAGCAGGGGAAGAAAATCGAAGCTAAATCATGGTCTGAACTTAGTCCGAAGATTAGAAAGGCCTATACGGACATCAGGAGAACAACCAAAGAATTGTATCCAGAAGTTAAAAGAGTGACTATTCTGCGGGGCAGAGAAATTGGCGAGGTCAAAAATTATAGTCCGCTCTACACAACACAGGACATTAAACGACTTGATGAGGGCGGGTTGTTTGATTGGCTTCGCAAAGACCCTTACTTCGGCTCGATAAAAGAAAGAGTGGAAGAAGCGCCGATCGGGGTTTATGAACAGGATTACCGTAAAGTTATTGACCAATGGATACATGGAGTATCCCGCTATACAGACATTGGCAAGAGAACCGTGCCAGTTAAATATTTAATTGACAGCAAGGAATTTCAAGAGATTACTGGCAAGGAAGCGCATAAAGCCATAGTGGAATGGTATCGCTATATTGTTAATCCTCCGAAGGTAGAGGGGACTTGGAAGGGATTAAGGGTTTTAAGAAACCTGCAGGCATCGGCAATTTTAGGACTCAGATACACCGTTCCTTTAAAGCAGTTTATTAACTTAGTAGATTTCTGGACGGTGAGCGGAATAAAGAATTTAGCCAAAGGCGGATGGAAGGTTCTAAGGAAATCGCCAGTGGCCAGAATGGCTAAAACATCTGGCAGTATTCAGGAAAGAACAATGGGATTAACTGTCCAAGATTTAAAGAATACCGTTATTAGATGGATGAGAAAACCGCCTGAATACACAGACAGATTGACTGCCCGGATGGGAAAGGTGACTTTAATTGACCAGCAGTTAGCAAGGTTGGAGCAAGAAGGGAAAAGGATAACGCCTAAACTTCTAAAAAACGCAGAGAAAAAAGCCGATGACATCATAGATGCGGTTATGGGGGCGATGTCCAGAGCAGAGACGCCAAGATATTTCAGAACCGAACTGGGCAAAAACATCAATATGTTTTATTCCCAGCTTAATTCTAAAATGCAGTATTATGTCAGCGATGTTTTTGCCAAGCAGTATCCAGAATTGGCTAACCTTCTCAAGACAGGAAATAGGGGAAAACTATTAGCCAGAGCAATTACAGCATTGATAATAGGCGGCTATATAGAAACAACCGTTAATAAATTGGCTTTCGTAGACGACCCTAAAGAAATGGGTAAGGATACATTGAAAGCAATCGCAGGAAACTTCCCGCTCGTGGGTTCAGTTGTATTTGCCCTGACCACAGAGCAGCCGTATTCGCCTATGCCTATACTGGGCAATACTACTAAGCTGATGCAGAACATAGCGCAGGGCAAAACAGGAGAGGCCGTTTGGACTGGCACTGGATTTTTGGGGATGCCCCAGCAAATTAAAAAAACAGCTCAAGGAATAAAAGCTGTTAAAGAAGGCGGGGTAACAACGAAAGAAGGGAAATTACAATACCCTGTGAAAGGTTTTTGGGAGCAATTCAGAACAGCATTGGCAGGGAAATATGGATCAAAGGCAGCCAGAGAATATTTCAGGGAAAAAGACGAAAAAGGTAAGAGTAAATTCGATTACCTATATACTCAGACCGAGAAGAAAGCAGCAAACAAATTTGATTATTTATACAGATAATCAAACTTATCATGCCTCCCGCATTCTTCATAGACCGACCAGCAGTAAAAGCCAGCACTGACAAGAACGGCCAGAGTGATCAGAATAAGACAGATTTTAGTCAAGGACGGCTTCATTGTCTGGAGGTTAACTTTAATCAAAAAGCAAGTCAAGTCATATGAACGAATTAACTTCATTAGCTCAATACGGATTAACAGGCATAGCGATAGCGCTCATTATCGCTATTGTTGTTATTGTTAAGGTATTTATGAATTTCGTGAAAAACCATATAGAGCATAACACCAGAAGCCAGCAGAGATTGGCCGATACAATAGAACAGCTTCTGAGATGGCTGGAGCATAAAAACGGGAAATAAATCTATGACGCCAGAATATTTAATCATTCACCATACAGCAACTGACAGAGACCGAACAACTTTCGAGGCGGTCAGGCAATACCACATCCGAAAAGGATGGGGCGATATTGGCTATCATTATTTTATTACAGCCGACGGAACGCTCTGGAAAGGCAGAGCCGAGAGTGAAGTCGGGGCTCATGCCCAGGCCGATGGAATGAACTTTAAGAGCATAGGCATCTGCCTGACAGGTAATTTTGAGGTAGAAAGACCTACTGATGCTCAAATCACCACGCTTGAGACGACTTTAGAGCGCCTAAGAGCAGAATATAGCATATCAAGAGAACAAGTGCTGGGTCACCAGGAAGTGCCAAACGCACACACCCTCTGTCCAGGCAAGAACCTTTTGGCCTGGATTCAGGACTACAGAAAAAAAGAACCGCAGCCAGACCTAAAGGCAGGATTAGAAAAGCAAAAGAAGGAGCTAAAGATTAAAATCATTGACTTCATTCAGAACCTTTAAAGGCAATGGCTACATTTGAAAAGCAAGTTACTAAAGCAAAATTGCTGTCGCTTTACGAAAAGACCATTAAAACCGATGCGGTCATTATTATTAAAAAAGGTCGGATTAAAATAATTAAAAAAAGAAAAAACAAAATGATTAATTTTCTATACAATACAGCTGTCAAAAGAATAGCAATGCGCTTCTTAGAGATTTTTATAGTAGCAGGAACAATCGGGGTGTTGAGCTCGCCAGAACTGCAGAGCTTGCTTCCGCCATTGGCCATCGGAGTTGTGGCGGCCATATTGAAAGCAATAAGGGAGTGGTGGAGCAAGAGGAAATTTGAAGAAGAGCATGAAGAGATGGCAGATTCGCAAACGCCATAAAACGAAGCTGGGCAATTCGTAAATAATCCATTATCGGCCTTTGGGATTTGCGGTTGCCCGGCTTCTTTAATTGCGATAAGATTAAAAGAGCCTTCATACAAAAAAAGGGGGTCTACCCCTAAACCTCTGGAGAGTTCTTCATAGTGAAGAACTTGACAAATAGAATTAGGCGAGTATATTTGTAACCTGGAGGTATGGAAGGCAAAAGGTCGCTATCGCCAAATAAGTAATCTAAACGTTCAAAGTTTGGGTTCGGCGATAGAGGGGGGGATATTTCTCCTTGTTTGCTTTCCAAGAGGGCTAACTTATTCTACTCGCCAAGCTCAAACTTTGGCGGGTAATCTTATGCAGTTCAAAGAAGCAATAGGTGGATTTATCGAATGGAAGCAAGTGAATGCTTCCAATGCCACGATGAAGGGATACGAGCTGGATCTTCGCCAATTTTGTCTCTACATGAAGAATCCCAATATAGAAAAGATAAAGCTAAAAGATATTACCGAATACTTCAACTCAATGGCAGAACTTGGCTGGAAATGGAATGGATTCGTGACGAAAAGCATTGCCCTGCGGAAGCTCTTCCAGTTTTATGCAAGGCAGGGATATAATGTTTTAGACCATGAGCTAATTCCGATTCCCAAGCGGGAATATAAGCAGCCACGAGTAGCTACAGAGGAAGAGTATCAGAAATTATTAGATGTGATTCCTGATTCCAATGATCCACGACACATAAGGAATTTAGCCCTTGTGAATATGCTGTGGGATACTGGAGCAAGAGTCGGGGAGCTGGTGGCGCTTAATGTGAAGGATATAAACTTAGATAGAATGAAGGGAGTGGTAAAGACAGAAAAAAGCAGGGGAATCAAACCATACAGGGAGATTTTCTGGGCAAGAAGCACAAACGACAATATTGGACGGTGGATCAAAAAAAGAGAAGAACTGACAGAGAGAACAAAGTTCAAAGACCCAGATGCAGTATTCGTCGGGGCGTGCAGATGGCAATTAGGGAAAAGATTGACTAACTCGGCGGTTGGTATATGCCTAAGGCACTATTCGTCAAAAGCCGATATCCCAACGCTCAATGCCCATAGTTTCAGACATCATTTAGGACATAAGTTAGCAAAGAAGGGCGCAAACAATTCGACAATTTCAAACTTGCTTGGCCATGCTGCTCTTGCCAGTTCTTATGTTTACACAATGATGAACGACAAAGAGTTGGAAGAACAATATAGAAAGCTAATGGCTTAACAAAAGAACAAAGAACGAAAAATGGCAAAGAAACAAAATGGGCTATTCGGCCTGCCAAATTTGTATTACATAAACTTATCCACAGAGAAGCACTTGACAAGAATTCTGAATCAATTATACTTTAGCATAGTATGGCAAAAGCACCACAAACCAAAGACACACGAAATAAAAGAATAGTCGAGCTAAAAGCTAAGATGACTTTTAGGAATTTGGCTCGGCTTTTTAATATTTCGGAAACGAGAGCAAAGCAAATATATTACCGAGAGCTAAAGAGGTTGGGAATGACCCCTCCACACAGAGATAGAGATTACTGGAAAGGGAAAGAATTGAGCTTCCGGCATAAACAGAAAATTAGCGATGCCAATAAAGGACGGAAACATTCCGAAGCGACAAAAAAGAAAATTAAAGACGCCCTAAAGGTTATCCACAGGTAAGCACTTGACAGGAAACGAGAGAGGAATATAATGAAAATAAGCCCATTGAAAAATTAAAACACATATAGTTCCATTAAGGGACTACCGATTTTATTAAAAAAATCCGTGTATGCTTTGAAGAAGTTTTGTAAATGGTGCCGGAAGCATACTTTACATAAAGAGATGAAGAAGTAAAAAAAGCGCTGTAGTAAAGTCTAGAGATAATATGAGAATTAGAAAAGCAACTAAAAAAGATAAAAAAAGTATTTCCGAATTGTATTACGAACTTCATCCAGTAGAAGAGAAAGAGAATAAAGAAAAGGGGTTATTGGTGCCGATTGAAAAATCAAAGTCGCAGAGTATTTTATTAGTTGCCGAAATAGATAGACAGATAGTCGGTTTTATATGGGGACATTTTATTATCTACGGACTTTTTAAGTATGGCACTATTGATGAGCTTTTTGTTAAGAAAGAGTTTCGAGAAAAAGGAATTGGTACATCTTTACTTAAGAAAGTTATGAAGAAATTTAAGAGACTCGATGTTAAAACGGTACTGGTTGGAACAGAAAAAGAAAACAAGGAGGCGATTGAATTATACAAAGAATTAGGTTTCGAGATTAGGAAAGAGAGTCAATGGTTTTACTGGAATCCAAAGTAATAATAGATAAATTGTAAGAAATATAAAAAGTGTTGCGAGATGATATCTGATTTGAAGAAATTTTGTAAGTGGTGCAGGAAGCATACCCTCCATAAAGAGATGAAGAAATAAAGATATGGATTTAAATGAATATCAAAAACTTTGTCAAAAGACAGCCGTGAAGATTCGTAATAAAGAAAAGGAATTAATGACCTGGGGATTGGGAGTTTCCGGAGAAGCCGGCGATGTGGCTGGCTGTATCAAGAAAACTATTATTCATCGTGATAATCAAAAAGAAGGTATTAGAGAGAACGTTGGCGATACACTCTGGTATCTGGCGATGATTTGTAATTTCTTCGGCTGGAATCTAGAAGATATAATGAAGGAAAATATTAAGAAACTTGAGAAAAGACACTCCAAAGGCTTTTCTCATAGAGCGACTCGGAAAGATAAAAGAAAGGATTGGAATAAATAATTTATGGGCGCGTAGCTCAGCTGGAAGAGCATCGGTCTCCAAAACCGAAGGTCGCGGGTTCGAATCCTGCCGCGCCTGCACGATTTCTGTCTAAATCTTTGATTTAGACAGAAAAATCAGTGTCTCGCCTATGGCGGGCCAATAATTTTGAAAAATAAAAAAGCATTGAGAACGGTTTTTTGTCCCCAACGCTCTGCTTGGGTGGTCTAAAATAATCTAAGTTGGCTTCCATCTTTATGGCTCCTTTCTAAGCGCTTTAAGATTGAAAAGTAATTCTCTGGTTTCAGTGATAAGTTTCTGAAGAAATTTTCTTTCTTCCGGACTGATTTCGCCATTAACCAAATGAATAAGTTTAATAAGCTTTGCTAGGTCTCTTTTAGCCAAGTCGGTTATTTTTTGACCAGCCCAGGTAATTTGAGAATTGTCTTTTCCTTCTTTCAGCCCTTGAACAAGCGAATCTTTCCATTCTCTAAGATCATTAGCCGTCTCAAAAATTTCTTCGTTCACCCCGGCATTTTAACCACCTCCTTTCTATACGGTTTTGGGTTAAAGAACTTTATTAAATTATACTATAAAATAGATAAATTGACAAAGAGTTAATTATGGATACAGCTAATCTACCCAATCATATCGTTATTATCCCTGACGGCAATCGGCGCTGGGCCAGGCGAAAGGGTTTAGCTCCTTGGCGCGGTCATTTGGTTGGCGCTGAAAAAACCAAAGAACTGCTTCAAGCAGTTCTTGATTTAAATGTAAAATGTGTTTCTTTTTGGGTTGGCTCTTGGGAGAATTTAACTAAGCGAACTAAAAAAGAAATCAGCACCCTTTTCGGAATATATCAGAAGTACTTTCATCAATTAGCCCGAGATAAGGAGGTCCATCAGAATCAGGTTAAAGTTGATGTGATCGGTCGCTGGCCAGAAATTTTACCAGCCAAGGCCAAACAATCAATTAAAGAGGTTATCCAAGCGACTCAAAATTATAATCGTCACTTTCTTAATTTCTTTATTGCTTATAATGGCACCGACGAAATGCTGACCGCCATAAGAGAAATCGTTAAAGAAGGAAGAAGAGATAAAAATTTGAAAATTACGGCCGGCTTATTGAAACAGCATCTTTGGACTGGTCAATTACCGCCAGTCGATTTTTTAATTCGGACCGGTAGTCAAGGCGACCCTCATAACAGCACCGGTTTTATGATGTGGCATTGTGCTGACAGCCAGTTATATTTTACTAAAGAATTTTATCCCGACTTCGGCAGAGAAGAATTCACTAAAGCAATAAACGATTTTGTTAAAAGGCAGCGGCGTCTTGGAAAATAGAATAAATGAGAACAAATAAAATCAATCCGAAATTCAATTCCTTTAATCAGGCCCTTTCTCAATACCAACAGGAAATTGATGATGAGTTAGATAGGTTTTTTAATCAGAAAATTAGAGAAAATTCTTTATTTTTTAAACAAGCGGTTGGAACAATCAAGATATTAAAGGAGATTAATCTTGGAGGCGGCAAGAGATTGCGGCCTATTTTAGTTAATCTTGGCTATTCTTTAGCGGGCGGTAAAAATAAAAAAGCTATTTTAGAGGCCTCTTTAGCCGTAGAATTAATTCATAATTATTTTTTGATTCATGATGATATTATTGATGAAGATGAGTTAAGGCGGGGCAGACCATCTCTTCACGCTTTTTATCGAAAGAAATTCAACGATTTACATTCAGGAATTTCTTTGGCCATGGTGGCTGGCGATATAAGTTGCGCTTTAGGATATCAGGCTTTAAGCAATAGTCCTTTTCCGGATAGAGAAAAAATAAAGGCTATTGATATTTTGAATAAGATGATAATCAAGACCTGTCATGGTGAAATGTTGGAATTAATTTTAAAAGAGGAGAAAGTTAAACTCACCGAGAAAGACATACTTAATGTATCTAAACACAAGACCGCTTATTATACCTTTGCTGACCCACTCAAAATAGGAGCGGCTTTGGCTGGTCAAAGAGAGCGCTTTTTAGCCAAGTTGGAGAAGTTTGCTTTGCCTTTGGGAATTGCCTTTCAGATTCAGGATGATATTTTAGGATTATTTGGTTCAGAGAAAGAATTTGGTAAGCCAATAGGTTCGGACATTGAAGAGAATCAGCCCAATCTTTTAATTTTTAAAACATTAACCTTAATCGACCCTAAAAATAGGCAAAAGATTAAAAGTTATTTAGGTAGGAAAAAACCGACTCAGAAAGATATTCGAAGGGTAAGAGAAATAGTAAAAGAGAGCGGCTCTCTTGATTATTGTCAGGAAAAAGCTCAAAATTTAGTTAATAAAGCCAAGTCCATAATAAAACAAATGAGAATGCCGCTAAAAGAAAAAAAGTTTCTTCTGAAATTGGCTGATTATATTATTGAGAGAAATTATTGATAAAATTAATGGACAAACTAATCAATCAGTTAATTGAAGAAGGATACCTCAAGAGTGAATCAATTATTGAGGCCTTTAAGAAAATCAAGCGGGCTGATTTTGTTCCCCAAGAGATAGTTAGCGAAAAAGGAGAAGATTTTGTAGCTAATTACAACGCCCCTTTATCTATTGGCCATGGTCAGACCATTTCCCAGCCTCTGACTGTCGCTTTTATGTTAGAGTTGCTTCAGCCAGCCAAAGGGGATAGAGTTTTAGACATCGGCTCCGGTTCAGGTTGGCAAACGGCCATGCTTTGTCAGCTCGTCGGTCCGAAAGGTTTTGTTTATGCCATTGAGCGGATTCCTGAACTGAAGGATTTCGGCCAGAATAATGTTGAGAAGTACAATTTTAAGAACGTAGAATTTATTTGCGGCGACGGCTCAAAGGGATTAGCCACCCAAGCCCCTTTTGATAAAATTATTGCCGCCGCCTCGGCTGAAGAAATTCTTCAGTCCTGGAAAGAGCAATTAAAAATAGGCGGTCGTTTGGTCGCGCCAGTGGCTAACAGTGTCCGGTTAGTGGTTAAAAAAGGAAAAAACAAATTTGAAGAAAAAGAATATCCCGGATTTGTTTTTGTCCCTTTAATCTCCAGGTCTTATGAAAATAACCAATAAAAAAAGATTTATTTTATTTTTATTTTCAGTCGTTTTACTAATTTTTTTATTAGCTGTTTTTTATATCAGGTATCAAATAATTACTCCCTTAAATCCCGATGGCCAAGAGCAATCATTCAATATTGAAAAAGGGGAGGGAGTGAGAGAGATTGCCGCTAATTTAAAAGAAGCCGGGCTGATTAGAAACGGGATTTATTTTGAATATTATATTCTTTATAAGGGCTGGGCAGCTCGCCTGCAGGCCGGCCAGTACGAACTTAGTCCTTCCTTCAATATCCTTCAAATAGCCCGGAAGATAGTTAAAGGAGAAGCAATTTCCAATGAAGTGGCCGTAACCGTTCCCGAGGGATTTAATCTGAAGCAAATTGACGCGCGGTTGACCAAAGCCGGTCTGATTGGAAAAGGGGAGTTGTTGGGCAGGCCCCAGTTAGAAGGTTATTTATTCCCGGATACTTATCGCTTCGGTCCGACCGAGACTTTAGATGAGATTGTCGCTAAAATGAGAGCTAATTTTGAACAGAAAATAGGCCAGGATTTAAGGGAAGAGATAGCTAATCAGGGAAAAAGCATTGAAGAAATTGTTATTATGGCCAGTTTATTGGAAAAAGAGGTTTCCACTAATGAAGATAGACGATTGGTTTCCGGAATATTCTGGCAGCGGCTTGAAGATAATTATCCTTTAGAATCTTGTGCGACTATTGCTTACGTCCTCGGCGTTGACAAATGGCGTTATTCGGCGGCCGAGACCAGGATTGATTCTTCTTACAACACTTATCAGAATGTCGGCTTGCCGTCCGGCCCGATCTGTAATCCGGGCTTATCGGCTATTGAAGCGGCGGTTTTTCCTCAAACCAGTGATTATTATTTCTTTTTGTCCAAGCCCGATGGGGAAACCGTTTTCAGTAAAACACTGGAGGAGCATAATCAAAACAAAGCTAAGTATTTGCAGTAGATTCAACTTTTAAGATATAATATATAAGTCAGATGAGAAATTTGACTTTAAGAACTATTTTAATTCTCCCACTGTTTGTTTCTTTGGCTTTTCTCTCCGGTTGCGCTAAAAAAGAACAAACAGGAGAAACAACTATGCCTCAAGAATCCATTGCTAAAAAAGCAGCCCTGATTATTGCTTTTGAGAATTTCAAAGATGAAGAATATTTTATTCCCAAAGAAGTTTTAGAAAAGGCCGGCATTGAAGTGACTACGGCGAGTAATTCTAAAGGAACAGCTCAAGGAGTCAGCGGCGGGCAAGTGCCAATAGATGTTTCCCTGGATGAATTGAAAATAGAGGATTATGAAGGAATTGTTTTTATCGGCGGTCCGGGAGCTTTAAAAAATCTTGATAATCAGACCTCCTATCGAATCGCTCAAGAAGCAGTCAGTCAAGGAAAGATCTTGGCGGCTATTTGCATTAGTCCGGTTATTTTAGCCAAGGCTGGCCTGCTCCAAGACAAAGAAGCGACTGTCTGGTCAAGCGCTTTAGATAAAGGACCAGTTAAAATTCTCCAAGAAAACGGGGCTAATTATCAAGAAGATGACCTGGTCGTTGATGGGAAAATTATTACCGGTAGCGGTCCGGCGGCGGCTGAAAAATTTGGCCAGGCCATTGTCCATCTCTTGACTGGCTCTTCAGAATAGAGTAATATTTTTATAGTCAGTTTATCGAACTAAAATAGCCATAGACAATAGGCAATATCCGCCAGGGGCGGATTCTCAATTTGTTACTAAATCAAAGATTTAGACAAAATTGGAATAAGACCTATCGAGGCGTCAGGTTTTTGTCTATGGCTAGTCCATGGATTTTTTTATTTATAGTCAGTTTATCGAATTATGATTTCCAAAGAAAAAAAACAAGCCATCATTAAAGATTTGACCGACAAACTAACTCGTCAGAAGGTAGTTATTTTTTCTGATTATACCGGTTCAAAAGTGGCTCAATTAGAAGAACTCCGCCAGAAATTGAGAGAAAAAGAAATAGATTATCAAGTAGCCAAGAAAACTTTGGTTGATTTAATCTTAAAGAAAGCTGGCTTGGATAAAATTAAGGTTAAAGAGTTGCCGGGTCAAATTGGTTTAGTTTTTGGCTATCAAGATGAAGCGCTGCCAGCTAAGATTTTGTATAACTTTTCTAAAGAGAACGAATCCTTGAAAATATTAGCCGGTTTAGTTCAGGGTAAATATTTAGACAGCCAGGCCTTAATTGAATTAGCCAAGTTGCCCTCCCGGGAAGAGCTTTTGGCCAGGTTGGCCGGCAGTTTGGCGGCACCTCTTAGCGGTTTGGTTAATACCCTTCAAGGCAATTTAAGAAAATTGACTTTTATTTTAAAGAATCTGAAGTTAGAGACCTAGGGCTTGAAATATTGTCTCAAAAGAGATAAAATATTCTTTCAGGTTTTAAGTTAAATAACTTTTAGAAAAAAATCTATGACCGAAGAAAATCTCATCAAGGACAAGTCCGCTTCTGGCGGAAAAGAAAAACTCGTCAAAAACGAGTCTTCGCCAAAGGACGAACAGGCTGCCTCTGGCGGGGAAGAATCTTCTCCGAAGAAAAAAGAAGAGAAGAAAGAAAAAGAAGTAAAAGTGCCGGTCAAGTTCAAAGATTTGGTTAAACAAATTGAAGAGCTTAGCGTTTCCGATTTGGCTGAATTGGTTAAGGTTTTGGAAGACAAATTCGGCGTTAGTGCCGGATTGATGATGGCTGCTCCGGCGGCCGCTTCAGCTGCGTCGGGCGAAGGAGAGGCAGCTGCCGAAAAAAGCAGTTTTGATTTGGAATTGAAAAGTAGTGGTGACCAGAAGATTTCGGTGATTAAAGTAGTTAAAGAAATTACCGGTCAGGGACTGAAAGAAGCTAAAGATTTGGTTGACGGCGCTCCCAAGGTAATTAAACAGGGCTTAAAGAAGGAAGAGGCCGAAGAACTGAAGAAAAAGCTGGAAGAAGCCGGGGCGGCTGTGGAATTAAAATAAAAAACATCGACAATCGTTGCCGATGCTGCTACTATGACCAAGGAGATTTTAGAGCAACTTTTTGACTCGCCGGTCAAAGCTAAATTACTGAAATTATTTTTGCGGAATCCGGAGGAGTCTTTCAGATTGAATGAAATATCCAGAAAAATCAAAAGTGATAATTATACTTGCCGCCGTCAGATAAAGAAGTTGGAGAATATCCATCTGATTGTTAATCGGGTCAAAGACAAACATAAGGCCTATTCGGTTAATCCCGATTTTGAGTTTTACAACGAGCTTAAAACCTTAGTTCTCAAATCCAGTCCGGCCTCAAAAGAAAAAATATTGAGTCGTTTAAAAAATCTGGGCCGAATTAAATTAGCTATTTTAAGCGGTATCTTTATCAACGAAGAAAATTCGCGGGTAGATTTGTTAGTTGTCGGCGACGGTATCAAGAAAAGAAATCTGTCCGGCTTTTTAAGGGACCTGGAAGCCGAAGTAGGCAGAGAGATTGATTATGTCGTTTTTTCGACAGCTGACTTTAATTATCGTTATGATATGTTCGACAGATTCATCCGCGATGTCCTGGAAAAACCTCACGAAAAATTGATTAATAAATTGAAGATATAACGGGCGCATAGCTCGGGGGTTAAAGCGTTATTTCACCCTGCACCAAAATTACGGATGATTAGCTCAGCGGTAGAGCGCGTCGTTCACATCGACGAGGTCGCAGGTCCGAATCCTGCATCATCCACAAGTTTTGGTGCAGGGCAAGCGCGATAGAAATCTCTGGTTAGAATCCAGATGTGCCCACTGATGGGGATAATCTGTGGACAGAAAAGAATGTTTAAATTTATGAAATGGCTTAAACAAGCCATTTTTTGATTTAATTCAGATAGATTTTATTCAAAAGATTGGTGTTTGACAGGGTTACTTGAGTGACATACAATGGGAACAAGGTAATCACTTGTGGATAAATGTGGGGATAAGTGAATGAAATTGTGGAAAACTATGCTTATCGGAGAATATAAACATACAGTTGATAGTAAGAAAAGATTAGCCATTCCGGCTAAGTTCAGACGCTTTTTCAGTCAGGGAGCGGTGATTACTCGCGGCATTGATAATTGTTTGGTTCTTTATCCTTTGAAAGAATGGCAAACCATGGCCGACAAATTAGGTCGTTTACCGGCCAGTCAGATTGAGGCACGGGGATTCGCCCGAGTGATGTTAGCCGGAGCGATGGCTGTTCAGTTCGATAAATTAGGACGGATTCTTATCCCGGATTATTTGAAAAAGTACGCTTCTTTGAAAAAGAATGCCGTTGTTATCGGTTTGTATAATCGTTTAGAAGTCTGGTCCGGAGAGAAATGGGATGTTTACAAGGGAAGAGCGGAAAAAGAAGTCGGTGATTTGGCCTCTAAATTAGGAGAATTAGGCCTGTAGCATGCACCAACCAGTCCTCTTAAAAGAGATTTTAGAATATCTTAATCCAAAACCAGGCCAGAATTTTATTGATTGTACCATTGGCTTGGCTGGTCATGCTTTATCTATTGCTCGAAGAATTCTCCCTCAGGGAAAAATCTTGGGCATTGAATTAGATAAAAAAGTTCTAAAAGAGCTCAGTCAGATTATCGCTGGGCAGGAAAATATTATTTTAAAACAAGGCAATTTCGCTCATTTAGAAAAAATTGTCGACCAAATTGATTTCCGACCGATTAATGGCATTCTCTTTGATCTAGGCATGTCCTCTTGGCAAATCGAAGAGAGTGGCCGCGGCTTTTCCTTCCAAAAAGACGAACCCTTGTTAATGTCCTATCAGGCCGGAGGATTGACTGCCGAGAAAATAGTCAATCAGTGGCCGGAGGAAGATCTGTTTAAGATTCTAGGAGAATACGGCCAGGAAAGATACGCCCGGAAAATCGCTCAACGAATTAGCCAAGTCAGACAAATCCAGCCGATAAAAACAACTAAGCAATTAGTAGAAATTATTGCGAGGGCGACACCGGCTCAATACCATCATCAAAGAATTCATTTGGCTACCCGGACGTTTCAAGCCCTACGTATAGCCGTCAATGATGAGCTCAATAATTTAAAAGAGGCCTTACCCCAAGCCTTAGAAATTTTAGAAAGAGAAGGCCGGCTGGGCATTATCTCTTTCCACTCTTTGGAAGATAGAATAGTCAAAAATTTCTTCCGTCAGGCCGCTCAAAGAGGAAATCTAAAAATTTTGACCAAGAAACCGGTCAGGCCCAGCCAAGAAGAGGTGATTTCTAACCCGCGCAGTCGCAGCGCCAAACTGCGGGTCGCTTCAAAACAATGACTAGCTATATTAAATCAAAAAGGATTTGCCCGGCTAGACAAAATCAAGGTTTAGCTATTTTGAGTATTTTAATTATTTTGGCTATTTTTTGCCTAGGATTTTTTTATATTATTCAGACCAATGGTTTGGTTAAATCTAGCTATCAAATTCGTCAACAAGAAGAATATCTTAGAGAATTAGAGGTCGAGAGTCAGCAATTGGAAACAGAGATAGCTAATTGGCAATCGCCAGCCAATTTAGAGGAATTGATTAAATCTCTTAATTTAGTTGAGGGAGGTGAGGCTATTTATTTAGGAGAAGAAACAGCTGTGGCCGTTAAAGAATAGATGAATATTTATGAGTCACTGGCGGATTTCATTGTTAATAATTATTATTTTTCTCATCGGCGGCGGAATTCTAGGCCGCTTATTTTCTCTCCAAATTTTACAATATGATTATTATTACGCTTTGGCTCAAGACCAGCATGACATTTATCAAGATTTATTTCCGCAAAGAGGCGAAATCTTTATTCAAGATTTAGCTGATAGTCGGCGAAATAATCAGCCCAATTATTCTCCCTTGGCCATTAATAAAGAATTTTATCAGGTCTATGTTACTCCTAAAGAAATAGCTGATGACCAAAAGGATGATTTAGCTAATAAATTAGCCGAGCTTTTAGAATTAGATAAAGAGACCATTTTAGAAAGAATAAATAAAAAGGATGACCCCTACGAGCCGATTAAACACAAAGTCAGTCAGGAAATAGCTCAGACAATAACTGATTGGCAGATTGACGGCTTGGCTACTGTTCCAGAAACTTGGCGATATTATCCTAACGGCTCTTTGGCTTGTCATTTAACTGGCTTTGTCGGTTTTGA
>Ga0315547_1000665_pt1 | contig 31862 bp, 26 predicted proteins | sample SalMarSW160240MG_2_FD_202542 | JGI IMG/M metagenome (GOLD analysis project Ga0315547, IMG submission 202542) | Salt marsh sediment microbial communities from the Plum Island Ecosystem LTER, Massachusetts, United States - Salt Marsh Sediment SW1601-240 ...
ACTAAGTCACCTTATTTCAAATTGCTAAATGGTATATGGAAATTCAACTGGGTTAAAAACCCTGGTGACAGACCTAAGGAGTTTTACAAGGAGGATTTTGATGTAAATAAGTGGGACGACATTTCTGTACCCGGTAATTGGCAGATGGAAGGCTATGGAATACCAATTTATACGAATGTCAAGGAACCATGGTCGGTTGAAAGGACTAATCCTCCCCATATTCCGCATGATTATAATCCAGTCGGATCTTACAGGAGAGAATTTACTATTCCATCAGGCTGGAAAGAGCGAGAGGTCTTTCTGGCATTTGAAGGTGTCAAATCTGCATTTTATATTTGGGTAAACGGTGAAAGAGTAGGCTACAGTCAGGGCAGTATGACACCGGCAGAGTTCAATATTACACCATATATTCATATTGGTTCTAACATTCTGGCAGTTGAGGTATATCGATGGTCTGATGGAAGTTACTTAGAGGACCAGGATATGTGGCGATTCAGTGGAATTTACCGAGATGTTTACTTATTCTCTATCCCTAAAGTACATATTAGAGATTTTTTGGCATGGACCGATTTGGATAATAACTATGAGAACGCAATGTTGAGGATTGGTACTAAGGTAAGGAATTACAGTGAGTCGAACTCTGGGATTCATTATGTTGAGGTAAGTTTGTTTGATGCTAATAATAAACCTGTTTTTGCTGAGCCTATCCCTGAGAGTGTGATGGTTGAAAAGGGAGAAGAAGCTACACTTGAACTGGACAAGAAGGTTATAAATCCGAAAAAGTGGTCAGCAGAATATCCTTATCTCTACACCCTGGTCCTTACATTAAAGAGCCAATACGGAAAAGTTATAGAAGTTGAAAGCAACAAGATTGGTTTTCGGGAGGTTGAGATTAAAGATGGACAGATATTAGTAAACGGCGTCCCCATTCTTATAAAAGGAGTAAACCGGCATGAGCACGATCCTGACTATGGTCGAATAGTTCCCCTGGAAAGGATGATCCAAGATATCAAATTGATGAAGCAGTTTAATATCAACGCTGTCCGTACATCTCACTATCCTAACGATCCAAAGTGGCTTGCACTTTGTGATGAGTATGGCATATACATTCATAGTGATGCTAATATTGAGAGTCATGCATTTTGGGGTAAATTCGCTAACGATCCGGAATGGAAAGCATCTTTTATGGATAGGTGCATAAGAATGGTAGAGAGAGATAAAAATCATCCATGTGTAATTATATGGTCACTGGGTAACGAAGCGGGTTTTGGTCCAAATCATATAGCAATGGCTGAGTGGGTTCATCAGAATGATCCCACAAGACCGGTAACTTACCGAAATGTGAAAGACCCTCAGGTTACTGACATAGCGAATGCTTGTTACCCATCCATTAGCAGTCTTATTGAAATCGGTGAGGATCAAAAGGACAAACGCCCTTTTATTATGGAAGAATATGCTCATTCGATGGGAAACAGTACCGGTAATTTGCAAGATTACTGGGATGTAATTGAGAAGTATAAACGTTTACGAGGTGGCTATATCTGGGAATGGGTTGACCAGGGTATAAGGCAAAAGGTAGGAGAAGATGAGGAATGGTTTGCATACGGTGGTGATTTTGGTGATCATCCTAACGATGGAAATTTTTGTATCAATGGTTTAGTTTTTCCAGATCGACGAATAAAACCGGCACTGTGGGAAGTTAAGAAAGTCTATCAACCTATCAAAGTAAAGCCTGTGGATTTAATTGCCGGGAAGGTGCAGATTATCAACAAGTATCATTTTACAAACCTGAGTGAGCTTAATGTTTCTTGGAAACTGTTGGAAGATGATAAAGTGTTACAAGAAGGAATCTTAACTAAGATAGATATTGCTCCGCAAGAGAGCAAAATCGTTACGATTCCTTTTGGTAAGTTAGAGTTGACTTCAGGTGCTGAGTATTGGCTGGAGTTGAGTTTCACATTACCCCAGGCAACTTCTTGGGCACCTGAAGGGCATGAAGTTGCCTGGGAACAGTTTAATGTACCGTTTAAGGTAGCTGCTGGGATAGCGGTAGATATTGCGAAGATGCCTAAACTGAGACTTAAACAATCAGGTAGTGAATCTGTCGTAGAAGGGTCCGACTTTGATTTGGTTTTTAGCAAGAGGGAAGGGACAATTATTTCATTCAAATATAATGGTAAGGAACTTGTCAAGAATGGACCTGTCCCTCACTTTTGGCGTGCACCTATTGATAACGATGTAGGTAATGGGATGCCGTATAGACTTGGCATCTGGCGTTCTGCTGGACGTGATCGACAAATCAAAGAGGTTACTGTTAAAAAGATCAAGCCTCAGATTGTTCAGATCAAAGTGAGAGCCGTTCTACCTCCTGGAGAGTCACGTTACGAGACCGTTTACACTGTATATGGCAGTGGTGACGTTGTGGTCAGTAACAGGTTTACTCCCGGATGCAAGTTACCAGGTCTCCCCAGGTTTGGAATGCAGATGGCTATACCAGGGGAATTCAATACTTTCTTGTGGTATGGCCGCGGTCCGCATGAGAACTACTGGGACCGGAAAACCGGTGCGGCGATTAGAGTTTACGAGGGAACCGTCAGTGGACAGTATGTGCCTTATATCATGCCTCAGGAAAATGGGTACAAGACTGATGTACGATGGGCTGCATTAATGAATAACGAGGGTATTGGTTTATTAGCCGTTGGAATGCCTCTATTGAGTGTGAGTGCTCACAATTTTACAACAGAGGATCTGGAAAGAGCCAAACACACGTATGAATTAAGGGTAAGAGATTATATTATGCTTAACCTTGATTACAAACAGATGGGAGTAGGTGGCGACGATAGCTGGGGTGCACAGACACATCCAGAATACAGATTACCAGCCAGGAGTTATTCATATAAAATGAGATTCCGCCCTTATTCTCGGAAAGATGTTTGTGCTATGGAACTTAGCAAGCAATTGTTTCCGTAATAATTACCTTTAATGATAACGATAGGATGTAGTATTGACATAACTAAGATGAATTCAATGAAGAATGGTAGTGTCAAAAGTTTATGAAAAAATTATGAAAAACATGTTAATGACAAATCCCCGTAATCCTTTGACTGTCTTGACCTTGAGCTATGTTGAGGGCTCCGCTCAAGGCAGTCAAAGGGGGGAGGTTTAATATATGACCTATGTCACCTTAATTAACAATTAGTTATATGTGTTTTTAATGGAAAATTTTTGACAATACTATGAAGAATATGAAGGAGAAGATATGAAAATAAGATTAATCATAACGCTTGTTTTGGTTATTAGTTTATCAACATACCTTTTAGCCAGTGTCCCGATTAAAATTGATATTGAAAAAACTAAAGAGCCTATTTCAAAATATATCTATGGGCAGTTTATCGAACATCTTGGGCACTGTATCTATGGTGGATTATGGGCAGAAATGTTAGAGGATCGAAAGTTTTACTATCCAATCACTGATGAGTTTAATCCGTGGGCAACTTCATCAGACTCATATTGGGGTGCTGGGGAATACAAATATTTGAATGCTTCTCCCTGGCAAGTGATAGGTCCTCCTGGTACAGTTGTGATGGACTCTACGAATGCTTACGTCGGTAAGCATACTCCGGTAATTTGCCTGCCTGGGGATGGGACACCAGCAGGTATTGGTCAAGATTGGCTTGGTATTGTAAAAGGCAAAGAATATACTTGTAGAATTATTCTAGCTGGCGATAAAGAAGCGGCTCCGATAATAATAAAACTTATTTCAGATGATGGTCGCAGTGTAAACCAAGAGATTAAAAAGATAAACTCAAAATTTCAAACATACACCCTAAAATTCAAAGCGCCCTCATCGAGCGAAAACGCTAGAATTGAAATTGTAAGTCAAGGAAAAGGAACATTAAAAATAGGGACACTCTCATTAATGCCAGCAGATAACGTTAATGGATGGCGAATGGACGTGGTTGCATTGTTGAAAGAACTGAACGCCCCTACCTATCGCTGGCCAGGTGGCAACTTTGTAAGTGGTTACAACTGGCGTGATGGCATTGGTGAACGAAACAAAAGACCACCGCGCAAGAATCCTGCATGGAAAGGTGTTGAGTACAATGATGTGGGTATTCATGAATATATGGAATTGATGGCATTGATAGAGTCAGAACCGTTTATTGCAGTCAATACCGGCCTTGGCACTGTTGAAGAGGTAGCTGAGGAGGTCGAATATTGTAACAGTTTAGTTGAGAGACCCCTATGGGAAAACTTCGTGCTCAAAACGGGCATCCACAACCATTAAATGTTAAATGGTGGGCTGTGGGTAACGAAATGTATGGCTCATGGCAGCTGGGACATATGCCGTTGGAAGAATATGTAAAAAAACATAATCAAGTGGCAGAGGCAATGTGGAATGTTAACAAAAGTATAAAACTCATAGCTATTGGCGAGGTGGGTCAATGGAGCGAAACCATGTTAAAGGTGTGCTCTAATTATATGAACCTCATTAGTGAGCACATTTACTGTAAAGAAAAACCAAATGTCATTGAACATACAGGACAATTAGCTCAACAGATTAAACGTAAAGCCGATGCTCACAGAAAATACCGCCAGGAAATCCCGGGATTGGTCGATAGAGATATTCGAATTGCCATGGATGAATGGAATTTTTGGTATGGTAACTATATCTATGGCGAATTGGGCGTTCGCTACCATCTAAAGGATGCCCTTGGTGTTGCCATGGGTTTACATGAGTATTTCAGAAATAGTGATTTATATTTCATGGCCAATTATGCTCAGACAGTGAATGTCATTGGCTGTATTAAAACCACTCCTACGGCATCTTGTTTTGCTACGACTGGTTTGCCGTTGAAACTCTATCGCAGACATTTCGGAACTATTCCAATAGAAGTTACCGGGGGAACAGGTAACATAGACATCGCCGCAGCATTGACTGCGGACAATAAAGCAATAACCATTGCAATTGTTAATCCGACAGAGGGCTCTGAACAGGTAATAGTTGACTTTGGAAAAACCGCTGTTAAAGAAGAAGGTAAAAAGTGGACGATTCGTCATTCCGACCCTGAAAGTTATAATGTGCCTGAAAAGGAGCCGAATGTTATTATTAAGGAAGAAGATATTGTTGTCAAAAACAATAACCTGGCTGTTGGACCGTACACGATTGTCCTATATCGACTGGAAATACAATGAAAATACCCATATGGGAAAATAGTTTCGGAATGGAAACTCTCGGAGGAAGGAGCTTTTGAGCTTAATGTTGAAATACCCGTAAACAGTCAGGCAGAAATCAAATTACCTCGGAAATACTATAAAAATGAGATGAAAATTAATCATTCTGAACCTGATGCTTTTATTATTCAGCGTGCAATAGACTTTGAGGAGGATCCAGTTAATTTTACCGTTGGATCGGGTTGTTATACTATAACGATGCAATAGGAGGTTAATATTATGAAACGTATGAAATCGCTTACAGTATTCCTATTACTTGCCGTTGGATTGTTGGCTTTTTTTAGATGTGTTTCCGAAAACAACAGTGCAGTAAAGGAAGAAAAAGTTACTAAAATAGGCAAGGATCTCCCCTTTATTGAAGGCAAGCATTTTAAGCAGGGCGCTAATATCGATCCCGAAGGGCGGAAACTGGGATTGAATAATTATTATCTGCACTATGACGATAAACCAATTCTTCCAGTGATGGGTGAAATTCACTACACCCGTTACCCGAGGGAAGAATCTCTGCTTAAAATAAAAGCAAGTGGCATTAACATCATTGCATTGTATTGCTTCTGGCTGCATCATGAAGAAGAGGAAGGGAATATCCGGTTTGATGACAACCGCGATGTACGTGGCTTTATTGAACTTTGCGCCAAACATGGCCTCTGGGCTTTCCCACGTGGGACCCTGGTGCCACGGCGAATGCCGAAACGGCGGTTTTCCTGATTGGTTTGCAAAAAAACGTAAAAGTCCGTGGGATCGGGGATATGACGGTAAGTTAGATCCAGTTGTGAAACGATGGTACAGAGCACTTGCCACGCAATTCGAGGGACTTTACTTTAAAGATGGCGGTCCCATCATTGGTGTTCAAGTTGATAACGAAGTATACAGTACAGGTCCCGGGCATTGGGGTTACGACTACATGTCGGATCTCAGAAACTATGCGGTTGAAATCGGAATAGACGTCCCTATTTACACGGTCACTGGTTGGCCGGGACCTCAAGTACCCGAAGGACCTAATGATCGGGTTATATGGCGCTTATCCTGCTGCTCCCTGGGCGCAACATGTCAATAAACTTACACCTTCCAACAGCTATCTTTTTACGCCGGAGAGAAAAGACAAAGCCATTGGTTCAGACTGGGGTTTTAGTGATATCGAGGATACTAATATCCCTATCTATCGCCATCCGCTTTTGACTGTTGAAATGGGAGGCGGAAACCAGATAACCTATCATCGCCGCCCGCGTTTGGCTGGGAAAGACATGATTGCATTGGTGTATACTCGCCTTGGGGTGGGTGCGAATATGATTGGCTACTATGTCTATCACGGCACTCAGCATCATTTGAGCTGGCACAATGAATATCCTACGCAGGAGTCGAAAAGTTCAATCCACCCTTATCCGAACGACTACCCAATGATTTTCAGGCGCCACTTACCGAGTGGGGATTCATCCGCGATTATTACCATGATTTTAAATTGATTCATCATTTTATCAATAATTTCGGCAGCGACCTGACTCCAATGTATGCAACGATTCCTGAAGATAATCCTGTTGCTCCTGCTGATAGTGCGAACCTTCGTTATTCGGTTCGCAGTCGTGGTGGGCGTGGCTACATCTTTTTCAGCAACTATGTCCGCCATCTAAATATGAAAAATCACAACGGTGTCAGCTTCAAACTTCACCTTGAAAATGACACGTTGACTGTACCCGACGGTGCTATTGATATTAAGAATGGTGTGTATGGTGTGCTGCCATTCAATTATGATATGCAGGGCATGGTGTTGAAATATGCAACGGCTCATCCGTTCATGATTCTCAATAACGATCAAACGCACTACTGCTTCTATACAATTGAGGGAATTAAACCTGAGTTCAAATTTGAAAAATCAAATATCGATAGAATAAAGGTTCATAAAGGGAAAAAAATTACCGTCGATGGGTTTGTGAAAGTGAAAAAAATGATACCGGGCAAGGATTGCCGTATTGAAATAACAACGTCTTCAGGTGAAAATTTCACAATTCTCCTTCTTACCAAAGCAGAAGCACGCTTATCGTATAAATTCAAAATGAAAGAAATCGAGACACTTGTACTTACGAAAAACATGGCTTTCTATGATGAAATAGCCAAACAGCTTGAGATCCGCTCAATTGGTAAAAATGAATTCGATTTTTATACTTATCCCGAAATCCATCCATCTTCTAATGCAATAACTCAAACAGGCTGCACCGGAAGTTTTTTTAAATATCATGTAGCGCTTCCCGAATGCGAAGTGCCCGAAATCAAATTCAAAGAAGTCTCTAATCGACATGCATTTGATACCTACTGTCAATCGCTGGAGGGGAAAACACCGAAAGGTCAAACCTACAGTCATCTTTTCGATAATAAAGCGCCCTTTCTGGAATACGAACTCGATTTGCCTGAATCATTGCCAAAATGCGTTAACGACGTGTTGGTTGAGTTTGATTATGAAGGCAATACAGCGCAAGTTTATGCTTACGGGGTTATTATTGCCGACGACTATTACAGTGGATTAAAGATGCCGTTTGCTCTACGCCGCCATCGGGATAAACTGGTGAAAAGCAGGTTTCTGTTCCAGGTGACACCTTTGATGTCAAAATATGAAATTTACTTCGAAGATGGGACAGAACTGGGATTTGCAAATACCAGGCACGCCGGTTTGAATGGAATTTCGGTTGTTCCTGAGTACGCGATAAAAATTAGATCGAATTAGATTATAAAATAGTGAAGGACATACTATTGTTAAAATTGAATTTTTGGCATCTAGCTAAATGAGTTGTTATGAAGAAACTATAGCTTCATTCAAAACCAAGAAAGGGAAAAGTTATTATTATAGTGGTATGCTTAATGAGTGATAAACAAAAAAAGAAAATAGGAGAATATCTAAAATGTACCTTATTAGCATGAAAAGAATAATACTCAATGGCACTTACTTGTTGAGCGCTCTCTTATTTCTTGCTTGTCATCAACTACCCGACGAAGACAACATTTCATTAAGCGGAGAATGGCAGTTTCAAACTGATCCCGGGGATACCGGGATTGAGGAGGAATGGTATAATCAGAATCTATCAGATACCATTCATTTACCCGGCTCGATGATCGAAAACGGGAAAGGCAATGATCCAACTCTTGAAACCAAATGGACTGGAAGTATTTATGACAGTTCCTGGTATTTTGATCCACGGATGGAGAAATACCGCCAGCCCGGGAATATCAAATTTCCATTCTGGCTAACGCCCAATAAATATTATGTAGGGCCTGCCTGGTACCGGAAAGAAGTGGAAATACCACAAAGCTGGGACAATCAACGGACAGTGCTTTACATGGAGCGTCCACACTGGGAAACGACCGTTTGGGTAGACAGTTTGAAGATCGGTATGCAAAAAAGTCTCTCCACACCGCATCAGTACGATCTAACTGAGTTGATAACACCCGGTACCCATACGATTTCCATCAGGGTAGATAACCGCATTAAAGATATTAATGTCGGCCCCGATTCACATAGTCTGACCGATCATACCCAGGGAAACTGGAACGGAATAGTTGGTGATATCAGACTGGAAGCCGGATCGCCTGTGTATTTCGATGATATTAAGTTGTTTCCAGATATAGAAGCCAAGTCAATAAGGGCAGTGATGAAGATTAAAAACTTCGGTCGAAAACCGGCTTCGGGAGAAATCAAATTGTCTGCAGAATCATTTAATACTTCCATTCCTCATAAAGTTAAACCATTAACAACAACATTCAATATGGATACCAATGAAATCCTTGTCGAACTGGTATATCCAATGGGGGACGATGTTCAGCTTTGGGATGAATTCGATCCGGCGCTCTATAAACTTACTGCTGTTCTGACCGATAAATCAGGAAACAAGGATATTAAAAAGATCCAGTTCGGGATGCGCGAATTCAAAACCAACGGGACACGTTTTGAAATCAATGGTAGACCGACATTCTTGAGAGGAACAGTAGAGTGTTGTGTATTTCCTTTAACCGGTTATCCGCCGACAGATGTGGCTTCATGGGGTCTAGTTTTTAGGATTTGTCGTGCACATGGTTTAAACCACATGCGATTCCATTCCTGGTGTCCACCCAAAGCGGCATTTATCGCCGCCGACAAAGCCGGTTTTTACTTGCATATGGAAGGCTCCAGCTGGGCGAACCACGGCACTTCCCTGGGCGATGGCAAACCGATTGATCAATACATTTACGACGAAACCGAACGTATTGTCGATGCTTATGGCAACCACCCTTCATTTTGTATGATGGCTTATGGCAATGAACCGGCCGGTCGTAACCAGGTGAAATATCTCGGAGAGTTTGTAAACTATTGGAAGGCCAAAGACAATCGTCGCGTTTATACCAGTGCATCCATTGGCATGAGCTGGCCGCTGGTTCCTGAAAGCGAATTTATTGTCAGATCCGGTCCGCGTGGTCTGCCATGGAAAGAACGTCCGCAAAGCATGTTTGATTACCGGGAAAAAATCCAAAAAGAGACGGTTCCTTATCTGGCCCACGAGATGGGGCAGTTTTGCGTGTTTCCAAATTTCAAAGAAATCGGTAAATATACCGGCGTTTACCGGGCGAAAAACTTTGAACTATTTCAGGAAGATCTAAACAATCATCACCTGGGTGATCAGGCTGAGGATTTTTTGATTGCTTCTGGTAAATTGCAAAAGTTGTGCTACAAATCTGAAATCGAGGCTGCTTTAAGAACGCCGGAATTTGCAGGAGTCCAGTTGCTCAGCCTGAACGATTTCCCCGGACAGGGTACTGCTTTAGTAGGTGTGCTCGATGCGTTTTGGGACGAAAAGGGATATATTACGGCTAAAGAATTCAAACGCTTCTGCAACCATACCGTACCGTTGGCGCGGATACCGAAATTTGTCTATACCAACGATGAAACCTTCCATGCAGATGTTGAAGTTGCACACTTTGGCAACCAGCCATTGCAAAATGTCAAACCGGAATGGAAAATCACAGGCACAAAGAGAAACGTTGTAAACCAAGGAACTTTCGATACTAAAAGCATACCTATTGGTAATTGTATTCCGCTTGGTTCAATCAGTTTACCGCTTACTGGTATTACCATGGCTACAAAACTGAATCTGGAAGTAGCGGTTGGAAACTATGTTAATGACTGGGATTTTTGGGTGTATCCGGCTGCATTGCCCCAGGTAAATACAGACGACATTTATTTTTGCAGCGAGCTGGATGAGAGAGCTGAAAAGGTTCTAAAAGACGGCGGCAAGGTTTTTCTGCATGCCTCGGGTAAGGTTGAAAACGGAAAGGACGTGGTGCAATATTTCAGACCGGTGTTCTGGAATACATCCTGGTTCCAAATGCGACCGCCGCATACATTGGGAATTCTTTGTAATCCGCAGCATCCTGCCTTCGAAAATTTCCTCACTGAGTATCATAGTAATTTGCAGTGGTGGGAAATATTAGATCGCCAGCAGGTGATGTGCTTGGATAATTTTCCGCCGGAATTCAGACCTCTGGTTCAACCAATTGATACCTGGTTCTTGAACCGGCGGCTGGGCTTGATATTCGAAGCAAGGGTAGGAAACGGCAAAATTATGGTTTGCAGTGCTGATTTGCAAAATAAGCTGGATGAACGTCCAGCTGCCAGACAACTGTTCTATAGTCTGACAGAATATATGGCGTCAGATCGGTTTAATCCCAAATACTCTGTTGATTTATCAATAGTAAAAGAGATTTTTGAGAAAAAAAATAGAGGGGGTATTAATTTTTATAACAAAGAAAGTACGGACGACTTAAAGCCAAAACTTAAATAGCTATAATGGCCTGATTGTAAGTTATTCTGGATTAAAAAGATTATCTTTTTGAAAACATCTTGACAATGATTGAGGTAGTAAGTTGGTACAGATAGGAAAGGAACTGTCCTATGAATTTTAGCTGGTTTGATATTGGATTCTTTCTTTTGTTTATTTTATGTGTCGTCGGCTTCAGCATGTATAAAAGCCGCAAGGAAAGAACAATTGAAGATTATTTTCTTGCAAGCCGGGGATTAACCTGGTGGCTAATCGGATTTTCGATTGTTGTAGCAAATATTTCTACTGAGCAATTTGTAGGCATGGCCGGACAGGGCGCCGGCAGTGTAGGACTGGCCGTAAGCAACTGGCAGCTTGCGGGGAGTATTGGTATTGTTATTATCGCTTTTACACTCCTACCCTGTTTCCTAAGGGCTGGTATTTACACCATGCCCGAATTCCTCGAATATTGATACAATCCTGCCACACGCGCTATCATGGCACTACTTACAGTAATTATATATGTTGCCGTGCTATTAACTGCAGTGCTATACTCCGGCGGGATCACACTGCGTACTATATATTGTGTTGTACTATTGAAAAAATCTCATTCTTCAACAGACTGCTTTTTGGCATCTTCTGATATGGTGCTTTCTTTGATTTAGCAGTTCGTGATTTCTTCAATATGGAAAAGAAAACTTCATAATTCGAAATTCCTTATTTGATATTCAATATTCAATAGATTGCGAAATTACCCACTCTAAATGAGAAAGAACCATATTATTTAATCCCAACGGGGCGACATTTCTATTTGTTATATATTTTTAAATAGAGAGTGAGCCTGATAGCAGCGTTTTCTCAGAAAAGATTTACTTTTAAAATTTTATCAATTATCTGAAGATGAAGATATTCCAACATAAAATAAATTTGAGTTCTTACTTTTATAATTAGTATTAAAAAATTTAATAGATTTCACGGGAGAAATTTTTAAACCCAGGCTTGCCATCTGACTTTTAAACTTACTTGGATCTATTTTATTTGAATCATATCGGAAAGTATATAAATTGAATTTTTTATCAATAAAAACCGTCTGAATTCCCTTAATTGTTTTAATCAACTTTTCAACTTCTTTAGCCAGCTCCTGATTTTCAACTCCAGTAATGCAAACTGTAATTGACTTTAATTCAGATGGTGAATTTTTACCAACTAAAAGGATTCCAATTGTAAATATAGCTAAACAAATCACAGCAAAATAGCTGACGCTCTTTTTATCCATTTTTCTACTTAAAAATTAGGTTTTTAACACTACCCTTTTAAACTCGCACCCCTTTAATAATATAAAGTATTTATTTAAAATTCCCAGAAAAAAAACTTCTTTTTTTACCTTTTTATGATACCAATCGGAATAACTCCCATTGCCTTTCGGCCACAACGAAGCATGTCTCAAAGAGATGTCTTCAACAAAAGTTGATATTTTTAAATACATATAATTGTATATTGTTGATTGCCTACTGCTCGTAGAGATAATTGTTTATTGTTCATTGGTCGCATTTATCAAAGACATCTCTTTCCCAGAGGGACTCCTTCGGAGCGAGACAACTTTAGGCACTTTAGACACTTTAGTTCACTTTAGACACTTTTCACTTTAGACACTTTATGCACTTTCATATAAATATTCAAAATATTAAAATTTTGTAGCCATTTAATTTGCATAAGATTAATTTTACAGTGGGATATTAAAAAATGATAAAAAATAATCTAAATAAGTTTCTACTACTATTGATATGGTTGACTTTAACCTTTTCTTGTGAAGAGGGACTTGACACCGTCGCAGGAATTGAAGGGAAAATCAATATACCTACAGACTCCCTATCAGAAAAAATAATATGGCCAGATTCTCTGCAAGGAGCAGTTATTGTTATTGCTGAATGTGGACTTTATGAGTCACTTGATTCATTTTTCACTCATATAGTCACTTTTAGCGATCCCCTGGATACCAGCAAAAAAGAGCAATCATATTTTGTTCAAACACTACCTGGATTTTATATAGCTGGTGTAATCGGAATAACAGTTGAAATGTCAAAAATTATTTTCTTGCCGCAAGATTCCTTGTCTTTACATTCGGAATATTTTGTTCCTATCGGATTGTACAAAATACCTAACTCAACCTTACCAATAGGGATTATTAGAGTTCAAGAGAAAGAAATAACAAAGGAAATAGATATCACTATTAATTATAACATAGAATTACCATCTTAACTCTGGAGTTTGAAAACATTAACTAAAAAAATAGAAAAAATATATTTGCTTTAAAACCACAATGAAATCTTTAACCTATAAAGTTCAATTCATACTCCTCGTAATTTTATTTCTCTTCATCTCCTCAGCACAAGGTCAAACTGGTAAAATATCCGGCTTCGTTTATTCTTCTAAGACCGGTGAACCATTACCAGGAACAAATGTTATTTTACAAAAAACATTTCTTGGCGCTGCCACTAATTTAAACGGTTTCTTCAATATTGAATCTGTCCCTTCTGACAGCTACACAATCGAAGTCCTTCTCATTGGTTATCAATCAGAAAAAAAAGACATCAGAGTACTACCTGGTGAACATAAAAAGGTAAATTTCTATCTTCAAGAAAAGGCTTTAAAATCTCCGGAAATTGTAATTACCGGAGCCAAAAGAGCAATTCGAAAAATTGATTCACCGGTTTCTATATCTGCGATAAGCAATGAGCAAATAAATTTTCGAAACCCATCCTCTGTTGAAGATCTATTACCATATGAACCAGGAGTGCAAATTGTTGACAGACAAATAAATATCCGTGGCAGCAGTGGATATTCACGTGGTGCTGGAAGCAGAGTTATTATCCTGGTAGATGGTTCTCCAGCAATTTCTTATGATAATGGTGTAATTTATTGGGAAGCAGTTCCAATTCATAATATCGAGCGAATAGAAATATTAAAAGGTCCCGGCTCTGCGCTGTATGGTTCAAATGCAATTGGCGGTGTACTTAATATTATAACAAAAAAAATAAGTTCTCGTAACAAGACAAATATTCTTCTAAATGGTGGGATTTACTCAAAGCCAGGTGATAAAAAGAAAACATGGACAGACAAAACAATGTTTTCAAATGATTGGCGTATCTCTCACGAAAGACATTTTGGTAAAATCGGAATCCTTGCAGGTTACGGTCAGAGCAATTCGACAAGATATTACCAGAATGGTTATTATAGACGTTCAATTCTTGATGCAAAAATTGAATATCCTAAAAACTACAACCAAATAATAACCTCTCGCTTATATTATATTAATGATAAGCATGGATCATTTACTCAGTGGAAAAGCGCAGCACAACCTTTCCACACTCCTGAAAACACTATAAACGACCAAATTTACTCCGATAAATTCCAATGGTCAAGCACTTACACTTACATCGTTTCACCAAAGCAGTCCAGAACATACCGCCTGAATTATTTTTATACAGCTTTTCAAAACGATATGCTTAACAATGATACTTTCTCAAAATCTCACATCTACTCATTTGAATGGCAAGTAGATATTAGACCAGGTGTAAAGCACTATATTACATGCGGCTCAGAAATTAAAAGTAATAAAATATTAGCAGACATATGGGGAAATCATTACGGCTCGGATGCTGCTCTATATTTTCAAGATGAATGGAATATCTTACACAATACGGATTTTACAAGCGGTTTACGGTTTGATCTCCACAAAACAGACAATGTGAAAATAGATTCCCAGCTGAATCCAAAATTCGGTTTGTCATTTCGTCCACGTAAAAATCTTTCATTACGTACATCAATGGGATGGGCATACAGAGCACCGGCAATTGCTGAAATATTTACTGAAACACAGCAGTACATTTTTGAAGTAAAACCGAATCCGTTACTCCAATCTGAAAAAAGTATTTCAGGAGAGGTAGGTATCTTCTGGCAAACACCATCTGTTAGTTTTGATATAGCAATTTTTTCATCACACTATAAAAGACTTATTGAACCAGTTCAAGACCCTGCCGATAATAAAATCCATTTTATGAATATAACTGAAGCAAGAATTCGAGGTGTGGAAATTTCCCTTAATTGGAAATTGCCATTCATTCCTCTGAAAAATAGATTCGCTTATACTTATCTCGATCCAAGAGATTTAACTGCCGGTAAAATGCTATCCTATCGTCATGAAAGATCTCTTGTAATCTCTGAGCAATTTACCATCACTAAATATTTAACATGTGGAATAGACTACCGATATCTAAGCAAAATGAGAAGGGTTCAGCTTTTTAATGAAAACCCAAAAACCAGAGGAGACCAGAGAGTACCTATTCACCTCTTTAGTGGATTTATCCAACTCGCTGTCAATAAATCACTTTTTGCTACATTAAGTGTTGAGAATCTATTTCAGTACTATTATGTCGTAGTGGAGCGAAATATGGGACCAGTTCGATATATAAAATTTAATCTGAACTATTCATTTTGATTTTTGAGATATGGAATGAGATGTAGAGCCTGCCCAATACTGAGAAGCAATTGTATCGGGGCGTTGATGCAGTTTTAACATTGTTACGGCACTTCATAATAATCATTTATTTTTGTACACATCGCCGCGTGTATCAATTTTCAAAATCTTCACGATTTCACCTTCAATCATAAATATTACACGATATTTACCAATACGCAAACGAAATAAAGAACGTGTATGCCTTCCTTTAATAGGTTTTAAATTTCACTTTGTTAATTTCTCAAAAATCAGGTTTGTTTTACAAACACAAAAAAACATAATGTCAATGCTTGTTTTCTATATAAATTTCGAGGTACTAGACCCCATCCGAAAAGGTTCACCCCGTTAGATACTACAAATTATTGTTATTTGAAAAATATAGAAGGATACGAAATTTGTCTTGCTTAAATGCACTTATTTTCAATGTTATCTCACGGGGTAAAAAAAATATAAACACAGAGACACAGAGAATTACTCCGAAGGAGTTCCTTCGGAATAAAGATTTTTATTAATATTGATACACTATTAAAAAGTCGTGGCTTAAATCTGGATTAATGGCAATATACAAGCCTATTTTCTGACCTTTCTCTGAAACCAATACAAAAAGTTGATCATACAATAAAGAAGCATTGTGAGGTTGTGATAAGTTGGAAAAAATCTCAAATAAATAATGGTTTGTTAGAGGGGCTAAATTCATTAATTCAAGCAGCAAAATCAAAAGTAAGAGTATACCGAAATATTAGATATTTCAAAATAATAGTTTATTTGATTACAGGCAAATTGGATTTTAGTAAAATTAATCAAGCATGTGTTAAAATTTAACTACCCACTCAAAATAAGGAGGAACCGTTTTTCTTCCTTCTCAAGATGTGTGGGTAAATTGAAATAAATTCGCATTTTTATAAGGGATTGATTTGAGGAAATAGAAAGGAGAAGCAATGCTAATATATTCACGATTTGAGAAGGCATTATCTATCAAAGCGCCATGGTATATTAATAACATTACTTTTGATGAAAAGAAAAAGCAGTTAGACATTTATATAGATTTTGTCAAAGGTACTAAGTTTTTCTATGAGGATAGAGATAGTGGTAACAAAGTAAATTATCCAATTTATGATACCAGGATGAATACCTGGCGTCATTTGAATTTTTTGAGCATTAGTGCTGTTTACATTGTAGGACACCACATTGCTCTGATGAATCAATAATGCTGGATTCTTAATAATAAGCTATACTAATCAGATAAAAAGCAGAATTTCGATGAAATGATGATAAGTAATATGAATATATCTTATTTCAGCAGCAGAATCTTCCTGGTAAACAGGTGTGCATTCTTCAGATTTCCTGTTGGTATTAATTGTGCACGAATGAAGTACATTCCACTGGGCAACCTACTTCCATCAAAAGTGATCGTATGCGATCCGGCATGATACGTTTTATCTACAAGCACCGCTATCTGCCTTCCGGAAAGATCGTATACTTCAATCTTTACAATACTGGCTTCGGGTAGATCAAAAGGAATTGTCGTAAGCGGGTTGAATGGATTGGGATAGTTCTGTAAGAGTGAAAAGACTTCTGGAATAGTCATAGATGTAGTGGTCTCTTCTTCAACACCCACGATCCCATGGGCTAACCAGGGTCTATAAATAACGAAGTCGGATACTTTGTCGCCCTTACCATCTGGATTATAATCTGGAGAACCATCATTGGGGTCATAAGGGCCAGATGCATCTCCCCACCAGTTGTTTTCAGCATTAATTGCCAAAGATGCATCTGCATTATAAACGCCATAATTTGTGTTGTTATAAATGTTGTTATTATTAATTAAGGGATTGGAAGAAGAACTGGAGCAAATGCCGTTAACGTTTTCCATTATCGTGTTTTCACTTATTGTTAGTGTGGAAGAATTATTACAAGAAATGCCACTCCCAGAAAGATTTGAAATCGTATTTCCGCTTATGGTTGAAGATGAGTTAGAGCAATATATGCCATCGTAAGCGCCGTATTGGATAAGACTATTAGAGATTGTGGGGTTGGATTCTTCACAACAGATTGCAAAATGGGTACAGTAATAACCCCACCATTCTGTTCCGGCATATTTTATTATTGTGTTATCTAAAACGCAGTCCGCACTATTGTTATAGAAGTATATTGATCCCCAGTCAGCAGGTGTTGCTGATGTTGAATCGCCATCATTGTTCGTATCTCCTCCATAGGAATCGTCTTTTATTGAAGTGAAAACTATCTTTTCACTCGGAGTGCCATCGGCAATCAAGGTACCGTGAACCCAAATACCCATAGCCGACCACATCGTATGAATATTGAATTTTAGAATTGCTCCTGGCTCTATCGTAAGTGTGACCCCAGAATCCACTGTTATATCGTTAAGCACGTAGGGATAATTGATAGCTCGTAAGGTTGCGCTATTTTCTAGCGTTCCACTATTGATTCCTACACCATTGTAAGTATTGTTTGAAAAGGTGTTGCCTGAGATTGTTGGGAAGCAGTCGAGTTTATTAGACCAGTGATTAAGATATATTGGATATCCACAATCCGTTATTGTATTTCCGCTTATTGTTGGGTTAGATGAATTATTACAATCAATACCATTCCAAGGAATGTTAGAAATTACATTTCCGGTTATTATTGCATTTGAGTTTGAACATTCGATGCCACTATAATAAGAGAATCGGATAACGCTGTTAGAGATTGTCGGACTGCAATCTCCAATATATATTTCACGCCAGTCATGGTATTCACCCGATGGCCCATGACATGTTGCACCATACTGCACAATGCAGTTATCTAATATGCAACCCACACTTGTGCTATCGAAGCCTATATGTCCCCAATTACCAGGTGCCGGCACTGTTGCATCGCCATCATTGTTTGTATCCCCTCCATTGGAATCATCTCTTATGGAAGTGAAAACTATCTTTTCAGTTGGAGTACCATCGGCAATTAATGTTCCGTGAACCTCAAGACCGTATGCATAATACGCAGTGGTCAAATAGAATTTCACAATCGCTCCTGGCTCTATCGTAAGGGTATATCCCTTATCAACAGTAAATGAACAAAGATGCACGCCGGAAGCAGTGTGCCAGGTCAGTAGCTTATCGCCATAAGAGTCGCCATTCCTATCACATCCATCCTGTTCACCATCGCCATTCCAATCCTGGTTCGAGTCTTCATATGAAGCTGTACCGCTATGCTCGATATCAGCATTAGCAACACCATATGAGACAAAACAAAAGATTGCTATCAATCCAACTACAAACAGCAATTTCTTTTTAAAAGTTAATTTCTTCATTTTATCCTCCTATAATTAATTATAGTATTGTTAAAAGTTATTTATTATTAGATGTGTAAATACCTATTAATTGTATCATAAGAGTCCACTTATAAAAGCACCCATTATTGTCATTCTTTTATGTAAAAAGTCAATAAAAATCCATAGGCTCTCAAATCATTATTTACAAATTTTCAATACAATCAATCTTTTATAAGCAGACATACAAGAATATTGGTAGATGCATAATCGCTTTTCATAATGCATTGATGCGGGATGCATTCTGAACGAAGCAGACATCTACACATATAGAGCTGAAGGATGACAGAAGCATTACCCCGCTTTAATGATTGTTCAAATAGCTGTAAATAGTTTAATCCTATTCTTCAAATATCAACTTACCTTGCATATCTCATACTCACTTTCCATAATTCATTGCAAGTTGAATCATCAACCTTGCACCATATTGACCTTTTGTTGTTAATCTTATCATTTTAATTCCTACAAAATTAATAGGAATTGTCAAATACATACTAAAAAATTATATTGTCAAATAGTTTTAAAGTGTTGTATCATTATTCCTATTGGGTAATGTATTAATCCAAGTTACGATATCAAATAATAAATTTGATGTAAGAATTAGAAGAATTACCCTATTCTGGATTATTCGCCAAAAAGACACAAAGCATGTACTGAGCAAAGTAGAATTGCCACTATGGTATTTGATAACATTTGGGTTAGAACAAATGAGTTTTATCAAGAAGTTATGATTCACGTTATCAAATAAATAATTTTTATTTCTTTGTTCCTTAGAGATTTTGTGGCTGATGAATAAATGAGCTTATAAAAGTATTGGTATTTTAAATCAATTTATACTATAATTACTTTGTTAAATTGGAACTATGAAATGATATGCAGGATACCAGGAGAATTAATATGAGTATTCAGAATATTGCAAATTCAGCTAGAAGCGCATCAATAAGATTGTCAGGTACAGAAAGTGATATAAAAAATCAGGCATTGCAAAGTATCTATAAGGCATTGCAGGGTAATAAAGAGAAAATTATTACTGCAAATAAAATCGATCTGGAAAGAGCTGAAAATGAGAATTTGTCTAAACCACTATTAAAGAGACTCAAATTTGATGAAGATAAGATCTCCACAGTGTGCAATGGCATTGAGAGTCTAATAAAATTACCAGAGCCTGTAGGTAAGACATTGTATTCTAAAGAATTAGATAAGGAATTAGAACTTTATAAAGTTACCTGTCCAATTGGTGTAATCGGCGTGATTTTTGAGTCACGCCCTGATGCATTAGTGCAAATTTCGACATTGTGTCTGAAAAGTGGCAACGCAGTTCTCCTTAAAGGCGGTAAGGAGGCATTAGAAACAAATAAGGTTCTTGCAGAAATCATTAGTAAATCCAGCGAAAAGGTTGGCATACCTCAGGGTTGGCTGAATCTTTTAGAAACCAGGGATGATGTTAGAAAAATGTTAGATCTAAATGAATATATTGACTTAATTATCCCACGTGGCAGTAATCAATTTGTAAAATATATTATAAGCAATACAAGCATTCCTGTATTGGGTCATGCTGCTGGTATTTGCCATGTTTATGTAGATGCAGATGCGGACATTGAAATGGCTATGAAAATTGTAGTTGATTCAAAATGTCAATATGTTGCTGTATGCAATGCATTGGAAACGTTACTGGTTCATAAGGATATTGCAAGTAAGTTTCTACCAAATTTAAAGAGTGAACTTGACAGACGTAATGTAGAAATTCGTGGTTGTGAAAGAACTCAAAAGATTATTAATTGTAATCCTGCCACAGAAGATGATTGGGGTACTGAATATCTGGATTACATCCTTTCTATACGTATTGTGGATGACTTAGATAAAGCAATTGAACATATCAACACTTATGGTTCTGGTCATACCGATAGTATTGTTACTAGAAATAGAACCACAGCTGCAAAATTTATGGATTTAGTAGATTCAGCAGATGTATTTCTAAATTGTAGTACAAGATTTAGTGATGGATATCGTTACGGACTTGGAGCTGAAGTTGGTATTAGTACAAACAAAATTCATACTCGTGGACCAGTAGGTATGGAAGGATTACTTATTTACAAATGGAAACTGGTTGGAAATGGTCAGATTGTCAACGATTATTCTCGTCCAGATGGGAGAAAGTTTACTCACAAATTACTTAACAAAGAGTTTAGTCTTTAATGCGGGATTTTAAAGAAGCAAAGGGAATTGTTGTTAAAATTGGAACTGCTGTCCTAAGTAAAGGTGGGCGTATAGATAAAGAATATGTAACTCAAACAGCACATCAAATTGCAAGCTTGGTAAAGGAAAGGCATAATGTTGTAATTGTCAGTAGTGGTGCAATTGGAATGGGAGCTGGCGCACTTAAGCTTAAAGGCCCAGTAGTCAGCCTTAAAATGCGACAAGCCTGTGCGGCAATTGGGATGCCACTATTAATGTCTGAATATGAAAAAGCATTTTCAAAACATGGAATAACAGTTGCACAAGTTCTACTAACAGCTAATGTGCTAAATACTCGTCGAAGTTACTTGAATTTACGAAATTCAATGGAGACCTTAATAAAATTGGGAGTAATACCAATTGTGAATGAAAATGATTGTGTTTCGACGGAAGAGATTGGGACAGCTTTTGGTGATAATGATAGACTTAGTGCTTTGGTAGCTAGCAAACTGGATGCAGATTTGTTAATTATCCTTTCTGATATTGATGCATTATATGATAAAAATCCTCGTAAGCATAGCGACGCAAAACTGATTAAAGTAGTCACTGAAATTACTAAAGAGATAGAAAAAATGGCTGATCGACATGGTAGTGCATATTCAACTGGCGGTATGAAAACAAAGATACAGGCTGCAAAAATTGCCTCTGATGCTGGTTGCAAAATCATATTAGCTAATGGTCGAGAGCAAAACGTAATTGGACGAATTGTTGCAGGAGAGGATATTGGAACACTATTTTTACCTAGAAGAAAGCTAAATAGTAAACAAAGGTGGATCCTTCACAGTGCTCCTGAAGGTACTCTTTATATTGATGAAGGAGCAATGGAAGCGATAAAACAAAAGAAAAGTTTATTGCCCAGTGGAATTGTCAAAGTAGAAGGTAATTTTGCACCCGAAGCAATAATTGATATAAATGATAAAGCTAGGACCGTTACTAACTTAGGAAGCGAGGAATTGAGGCGTCTCGCAGGACTTCACAGTAGCAGTATCAGGAAAATTTTAGGTGAAAACCGGAAGGACGAAGTAGCAAGACATGAAGACATCGTGTTTTTTGAGGATTAACTTATAGAGGTGGTGCCTACATTCATTTACTAAAATTATATCTGTTTCACTTATTCATTTTTGATCAAGTTTTGTCTACCTTCCAGCCTGCGGCAGGCAGGGAACTGCAAATACAATTTGAATATATATCTGGGTGAATGTATTAGCCATTTTTACACCTTTATCGATTTTTTTCTACTTGTCACTCCTAAAGGAGTTAACTTAATTAGTTATAAATTTTGCTATAAACATATCACTCCTATCGGAGTTCATCCCACCTGGAAACATATTCCTAATAACATTTCTCACTTTCCCGAAGGTTTTCTGAATCGGGCTATTGATTTTATAGTCTTTTTTATTTTTCCCAATCCCGAAGGCGAATCTATTAGCCGGAAAATATAGAATAATGATTATAAGCTATTCTCTTATTCCCTTATCTCAAAGAGATGTCTACGACAAAATCTCTGACAGTCATTATTTTAATTCTTTTTACATAACTCATAAATTTTCCCTTGTGTCGTAGACATCTCGAGGTAACATTAACCAGTAATATTAAAAAAACAACAGGTTATATTCCAAGAGAATTGTTTATAATCATAATAATTTATTTACTGCCAAATTACATGAAATTTCTTAATAACCTCTGCGCCTCGTATACTAAAAGTGTTCTTATTCATGTGAAAGAGAGATTTTAAAAATCTGTATCTTATTCTTTGTAATTCTTGTTTAACTACGGACATAGTTTTTTTTCACTTTCTCAGACCGCACCTGACGGCGCTTGGGTTTTGGTGGAGGTTCGCATTTTCTACAAATAGTACGCCCCGCTTGGGCTTTTTCAATTGGCGATTTATTATTGACAATTGATTATTGGCCGTCAGGCTCCGGCTCCTGACGGAAATGACTACTGAATGACTATTGAATGACTTTTAGTATAGTATCTCTGCGTTAAATATAAAAACCCTTTTCGAGTTAGGTCTAGATACAGTGATTTTATAATAAACTCGCAAAAATAATTTTAAATCGTTAATTTACAAAAATAGCGATTAAGTTCTATATGGATTGACAACTGATTACAATTTTTTCATTTTGATAAAACCAAGTTCTTAGTAAAAATATTTACGAGAAATACAGATTAATTAAAGGAAGTGAAAATATAATGAAAAATCTTAGACTTACGTCCTTAGAGAAAAAAAATAAACGGACAGTGATTAAAATTAGTGACGTCAAGGTCGGAGAAGGATTTACTGTTATTGCTGGACCCTGTGCTGTTGAGAGCGAGGAGCAGATGATTAAAACAGCTGAAGCTGTGAAAAGAGCAGGCGCAAATATGATGCGCGGTGGTGCATTTAAACCAAGAACATCCCCTTATTCTTTTCAAGGACTTGGACTCAAAGGTTTAAAAATTCTTGAAAAAGCAAAGAAGAAAACTGGATTACCTATTGTCACTGAAGTAATGGACTCTAGAGATGTATCCTGGATTTGTGAATATGCCGATGTATTGCAAATAGGTGCCAGAAATATGCAAAATTTTTCCCTACTTAAAGAGGTGGGAAAAGTTAGTAAACCCGTTCTTCTAAAAAGAGGAATGTACTCTAAGTTAAGTGAATGGTTAAATTGTGCTGAATATATACTAGCCGAAGGTAATCCAAATGTGATTTTATGTGAAAGGGGCATCAGAACATTTGAAACATATACTAGAAATACATTGGATTTGAGCATTGTACCTGCTGTTAAGGAAGTAACACATTTACCGATAATTGTGGACCCTTCACACAGTACTGGTCGTCTTAGCTTAATAAAACCTATGAGCCTTGCAGCAGTCGCTGCTGGTGCAGATGGATTGATAATAGAAGTGCATTACAACCCAGGTGAGGCGCTTAGCGATAAAGACCAGCAATTAAACCCAGAAATGTTCACGAGCTTAATGAAAGATATAAAAAAATTACGAGCTTGTATGGAGGAGATTAGGAGAGAAAATAGTGAAAAAAATTGAAATAAATGGAATTACAGGAAATTCAAAAATTTATATAGGTGAATCTATAAAAAACATATCAAACTATATCAATATTGGCAAAACTATAATTATTACAGACTCTAACGTAAGACAATACTATGAACATTCCTTTCCAGGATGTAAAGTGATTGAAATAGGAATTGGTGAAAAAATAAAAACATTAGATACGGTTAAAACTATTTATGAGAAATTAATAAAGTTCGAAGTTGACCGTTCTTCTTTTATTTTAGGAATAGGAGGAGGTATCGTTTGTGATATTGCAGGATTCGTTGCTTCTACATATATGAGGGGTATAGATTTTGGTTTTGTATCGACATCTTTGTTGTCTCAAGTTGATGCAAGTGTTGGTGGCAAAAACGGCGTAAACTTTTCAGGTTATAAAAATATGGTTGGAGTATTTAATCAACCGCAATTTGTAATCTGTGATTTAGATATGCTTAGTACATTACCAAAAATAATATTGCGATGCGGTTTTGCTGAAATCGTTAAATATGCAGCGATATATGATGGCTACTTATTTTCATTCATTGAAGACAACTATAAAAATGCCCTTGAACTCAATAAATCCGTGATAGAAAAACTGGTTTATGATTCTGTCAATATTAAAGCTGCAATTGTACAAAAGGATGAGAAAGAAAAAAGCGAAAGGAGGAAACTTAATTTTGGTCATACTTTCGGTCACGCAATTGAGAAGACGACAGGTATGCCTCATGGCGAATCAATAAGCATTGGAATGACTGCTGCAGCAGAGTTTTCCGTAAAAAGACATACACTTTCTTATAAGGATGCAGAGCGAATAACAGGGCTTCTACAAAATTTCAGCCTACCAATAAACTTCTTAGGTAATAAAGAACAATTGAAAGATGCGCTAAGAAAAGACAAAAAGAGAAAGGATAACAGCATTCAATTTGTTCTACTGAAAGGAATAGGAAACGCATTTTTAGAAGAAATAACAATCGAGGAGTTGGAGGTAATAATCGATGATATGCGTTAGTGTTGCAGAACCCACTCTTGAGTTAATATTTAAAGCAATAGAAAATGAGGAACTTGCAGAAATCAGACTTGATTTGATAAATCTTTCAGAAAGAGAAATTAATACACTATTTTCTAAAAATGTAAAACTCATCGCAACTTGCAGGCAGGGTAAGTATTCTGATAATAAAAGGAAAGCAATACTCCAAAAATCAATCGAAGCTGGAGCTGCGTATGTGGATATTGAGCTGGAAGCAACTGATGATTTTAAAACAGAAATAGTTGAACTTGCAAAAAAGAAAAATTGCAAAGTAATCATTTCATATCATAATTACGATAATACCCCTCCGAAAGGAGAACTTGAACAGGTCGTTGATTGGTGTTTTGAATGTGGAGCGGATATTGCAAAAATAGTATGCAAGGTAAATCATATTTCCGATAATGCCGGACTACTCTCTTTATATGAACAAGATAAAGAAATCATTGCTTTTGGTATGGGGCCAAAGGCGAAATTCACACGGATTGCTGCTCCATTTCTTGGTGCTCCCTTCACTTACGCATCGGTGACTACAGGAAAGGAAACTGCAGATGGACAGATTGATAAAGCAACATTAGCGGAACTATTGGAGATGCTTGAAAATGTCTGAAAAGAAGTTGTTTGCTGTAACCGGCAACCCAATACTTCACAGCAAAAGCCCTTTCATTTACAACATGTTATTTTCAAGGCATCAAATAGATGCTACTTATACAAGAATTGCAGCAGATAATGCCGACGAGGCGATATTCATTTTTAATAAAATAGGCTTTTCAGGAATGAATGTTACCTCTCCTTTCAAAACTACCGTTATTAAATATCTTGACCAGGTAGAAGAAAGTGTTAAGATAACTAAAGCCGTTAATACAATTGTGAAAGATTCGAATATACTTAAAGGTTATAACACTGATATCTATGGTGTTATTGAATCTTTTAATAAGAGAAAAATAAAAATTTCGGGGCAAAAAATTGTTATTCTTGGCGCTGGAGGAGCAGCCAGAGCAGCTGCTTATGGACTCATTCAAAATGATGCTAAGGTCACGATTGTCAATAGAACTGTAGAAAAAGCACGGAAAATAGCGGAGAAATTTGGATGTGCTCATGCAGGGATTGGGCAGCTTGGAGACCTGATAAAATCCTCAGCAATTTTGGTATCTACTCTACCAACGGGAGTTAATATACTCAAAGATAATTGGCTCAAAAAAGATCAAATAGTCTTCGATGCAAATTACAAATCCTCACAGCTCACTGAAAAAGCCTCTCATAAGGGATGTACAGTTATTAAAGGTGAGGAATGGCTATTAAATCAAGCACTGTTAGCTTTTAAATACTACACAGGAGAAACTCCAGATGAGACTGCTGTAAAAAATCTATCAAATTTTGAAATTAGTCTCCCAAAACCAAAAAATATCTCTCTAATTGGCTTTATGGGTACCGGGAAGAGCACTATAGGAAAAGAACTCGCAAAAAAATTAAACTGGAAATATATTGATATAGATGATTTGATAGAAAAAAGGACAAACAAAACAATTTCTGACATTTTTAGAGATGAGGGTGAAGATTCTTTCCGCCAAATTGAAAGCCAAATTTTGAAGGAACTAATTAAAAAAAGTCAACTTGTCATATCATGCGGTGGTGGAATAGTATTGAAAAATGAAAATAGAATGAGACTGAAAGATAATTCGGTATGTGTCTGGCTTTTCTCGACCCCTGAAACATCAATAAAAAGAATTAAAAAAGGCTCAAGACCACTTCTTGAAACCGAAAATCCTCTAACTATGGCACATAAAATCTTTACTAAGAGAAAAGGCTTATATGCAGAAGCAGCTGACATAGTTGTAAACAGCGAAGGCAAATCCGCAATAAACGCTGCAGACAAAATATATGAAGAAATTAGTCAAACATTCGGTTATCAAAGGTAAAATCAAAGCACCTGCTTCCAAAAGCATGATGCAGCGTGCAATCGCTGCAGCACTTTTAGCTGATGGTGAAACAGTGTTGCATAATCCATCTTTTTGTGATGATTCTCTTTCATCGCTAAACGTAGCAGCGTGTTTAGGTGCTAAGATTAAAAAAGAAAAAGATACTGTTTTAATAAAAGGTAGACTAAAACCAATATGCAGTGAATTAAATTGTGGCGAAGCCGGTCTCTGTATTCGTATGTTTTCACCGATTGCAGCGCTTTCAACAAAAGAATTGATACTTACTGGAAAAGGCTCTCTTAAATCTCGACCTGTTTCCATGATTGAAAAACCTCTACACGATCTTGGTGCTTCTTGTGAAACAAACAGCGGTCTAATACCTGTAAAAGTGAAAGGTCCGCTAAAAGGTGGAAAGACTACTATTGATGGATCCGTTAGTTCTCAGTTCCTTACAGGTCTTCTTATCGCTCTTCCATGTTGTAATAACGATTCAGAACTTATTGTAAACAATTTAAATAGCAAACCGTACATTGATATGACAATCGAAACACTTGAAAAATTCGGTATAACAATCAAAAACTATAACTATAAACGTTTCTTAATAAAGGGTTGTCAGAAATATAAATCCTGTAATTTTATAGTCGAAGGAGATTGGAGTGGTGCAGCATTTTTACTTGTCGCTGCTGCACTTTGTGGCGAAATTGAGATGAATATGATCAATCCTGACTCAAGGCAAGCAGATAGAAAAATATTGGATGCTTTAAAACATGCCGGTGCGGAAGTATTAATAAGTGATAAAAGAGTTTTTGTAAAAAAGAGAGAACTCAACGCTTTTGAATTTGATGCAGCGGAATGTCCTGACCTTTTCCCTCCATTAGTTGCACTATCTTCACAATGCGAAGGTTTAACATCAATAAAAGGTGTGGAAAGACTCAGATTCAAAGAGAGTGATAGAGCAATAGCCCTTAAAAAAGAATTTGCTTCTATTGGTATTGAAATAAACATTAGCGGAGATATTATGTTAGTAAAAGGTGGAAAAATCAGAGGTGGTTGTGTCTATTCACATAATGATCACAGGATAGCAATGGCAGCAGCAACTGCGGGAGTTGCTGCACTGAATGAAGTAGAAATTGACGGTGTCGAGTGTGTAGCAAAGTCTTATCCCTCATTTTTTAAAGACCTGAAGTCAATAGGGGGCAATGTATATGAATAGTTTTGGACGACTTTTCAGGGTCAGCCTGTTCGGAGAATCTCATGGGAAATGCGTTGGTGTAATAATCGATGGATGTCCCGCAGGAGTACCGATATGTGAAGCTGATTTTGAGAATGACCTCAAAAGAAGAAAAAGCGGCATCAAGGGAACAACGCCCAGAGAAGAATCGGACAAGCCAAAAATTATCAGCGGCATTTTTAACGGAAACACAACCGGGGCTCCTATCACTATTATATTTGAAAATAAAAATATATGTTCAAAAGACTACGATATTTTTAAAGATATTCCGAGACCCGGACATGCTGATTTCGTAGCCGTGAAAAAATATGGTGGATTCAACGATTATAGGGGCGGTGGACATTTTTCCGGTAGATTAACAATTGGTATTGTCGCTGCTGGTGTTCTGGCAAAAAAATTAATTCATCCAATAAAGATTTCATCCATGCTGATTGAAGCAGGTGGTACTAAAAATATTGAAAAGGCTGTCGAGGCAGCGATGGAAGCTGGAGATTCGATTGGCGGTATAATAGAATGCAATGTTAAAAATGTGCCCGTCGGATTGGGTGAACCATTCTTCGATTCAATTGAGTCGCTAATTAGTCATATTATTTTCTCTATTCCAGGAATCAAGGGTATTGAATTTGGTTCCGGGTTTAATTCTGTTAAAATGAGGGGAAGTGAACATAATGATCCGATTATTAATGTTGATGGTAAAACCTCTACAAATAATGCAGGCGGTATTAACGGAGGAATAACAAATGGTAATGACATAATTTTCAGAGTAGCCGTAAAACCGACATCAAGTATATCAATAACTCAGCATACGATAAATATCAAAACCAAAGAAATGACTAACCTGACTATCGAGGGTAGGCATGATACATGTATAGCATTACGAATTCCTGTTATTGTAGATGCAGCGGCAGCCATTGCATTTGTTGATCTTTTAATGCAAGAAAATAAAATATATAGAGTGATGAGGTAACACATGGATTTGAAAGAAGTTAGAAATCAAATTAACATTATTGACTCAAAGATATTGAAACTTTTGAATGAAAGAATGGAACAGGTTATTATAGCTCGAAAATTCAAAACTGGAATTGAAGATATTGAAAGAGAGAAAGAAATTCTTGATAGGATAAAAAACAATTCAGGACAGCTCATCAGTGCTAATTTCTGTGAAAAGTTATTTGTTGATATTATTAATGAAAGTAAACGTCTTCAGAAGAAAGCGTACAAAATTATTGGATTTCAAGGAGAACATGGTGCATATAGCGAAGTAGCTGCAAGAATTTGGAACAAAGATTTAGTATCCGTTCCATGTAAAGATTTTTCTAAAGTATTTGAAGGTGTAAAGTCCGGTTTATTCGATTACGGTATTATCCCCGTAGAAAACACGCTGGGGGGTGTTGTTGGACAGGTAAATGATCTGATTATCAACACAGATTTATATGTAGTAGGCGCAATTGATTTTCCAGTAAATCACTGCTTACTTGCAGTACCAGATGCCGATTACAGGGAAATAAGGTCTGTTTATTCTCATCCTCAGGCATTAGCACAATGCAGACAATTTCTTACAAGAAATAAACTTCAACCGATTTCACATTATGACACTGCAGGCGCTGCAAGAATGATTTCCGAAAAAAACCTCAGTTCTTCAGCTGTTATTGCCAGTAAAATGTCGGCTGATATTTACAATCTTGAAGTTATTAAGGAAAATATCGAAGATTTAGAAATCAATAATACTCGGTTTTTAATTCTTTCAAAGGAAAAATTCGAAGGTATTGGAAATAAGTGCTCAATTATTTTTTCAACTGCACATAAAGCTGGTACACTTTTTAATGTTCTCGAAGTCTTTGCCAAAGCAAATATCAACCTAACAAGAATCGAATCGATACCGAAGCAGCCTGGTACTTATGCCTTTTTCCTCGATTTCATTGGTTCAGATAAAGACGAAAAAGTAATCAGGGCTCTTGATAATGTAAGCCAAATAACAAAAGAATTAAGATTTATGGGGTGTTATAACGAAAGGAAAATTTAATGAAAATATTTATACTTGGTGCAGGAAGAATGGGAACATGGTTAGTTGAAGAATTTTGTCACGATCATGATGTTGCTGTATATGATAACGATAGGAAAAAACTAAAATACTTCTTCAATGTTACGCGGTTTCTGAAATTAGAAGAAGTTGAAGATTTTCAACCTGAACTTATGATTAATGCGGTAAATCTTCAAAACACAGTAAACACTTTTGATGAGGTTCTCCCCTATTTACCGGAGAACTGTATGCTTTCCGATATAACCTCAGTTAAAAACGGAATTCATGATTACTACAAAAAGGTTGGGAGAAGATTCGTTTCTACTCATCCTATGTTTGGTCCGACATTCGCCAATATCAGAGACCTTCGAGACGAAAATGCAATTATTATCAAAGAATCAGATGAAAAGGGTAAGGATTTTTTTAAAGAGTTTTATAAAAATTTACATTTAAATATTTATGAATATACTTTTGAAGAACACGATGAAATTACTGCTTATTCACTTGGAACACCCTTTTCCTCATCTCTTGTTTTTGCCGCTTGTATGAAGAAACAGGAAGCACCCGGGACAACTTTCAAAAAACATAAGGATATTGCTAAAGGGCTTCTTTCAGAGGATGACTACCTACTGTCAGAGATCTTATTCAATCCCCATACCCTAAAACAGATAGAAAAAATAAATTCACAGCTTTCATATCTTACCCATATTATCAGAGGAAGGGATTACGAAGAGATGAAAAAATTCCTCAATAGGCTGAGGTCTAATATTGAATAATCGAAGTTGCTTGAATATAATAAACTAATTTACCCTATTACGTCATTTAGTACTTTTATATACAATATGTTATTTGTGTATGTTAATGTTATCCTAACATATAGTGCTATATTTTATAAGTTACGTTGTAGGGTTTAGCTCTAACTAAATACTTAGAGGGTTCGAAAAGTCATATTTTCGGTTTACTGTCTATCAAACTCAAATTTATTACGATTTTTAACCAATTTTTTAACCAGTAAAAAAGAGACAATAAAAGCCGTCCCGCATTGGGCGGGATAGCAATTTTCACTGAGAAAATCGCCATCGCAACACTCCCGATAGCGCGGCAGACATTTTGTGAGAGCAGCCTATGGTTAATCGAAAATTAAAACCGGGCCAAAAGGGTACGAAAAAACTTTCAGAGGAATATGGCGAGGGTTCAGCCGGGGCGTCTTATAAAAGCGGCTGGAGGCTACCGGGAGTTGCCGTATCGCGAGGCTGTTTCATTAGGTCTTGACAATAGATTAATTAATGATTAAAATAGAATCAAATGAATAGAAGTCCACAAAGTGGGTTTGAAAGTTTGTCTATGCAGAAACTTTCTGAAAAAGTTTCTGTATAGAGAAACAAGTTTTGAGCGTAAATGCGCAGGGTAAACATATGTTGCACTAAACCGCTTCGCGGTAGTCATATAAATGTTTTTTGACAATTGAATTCACAGATTGAGTTGAATGATTATTGAGTTGACAAGATGATTTAATCTTCTGATACTATAAAGTA
>Ga0315547_1000669_pt1 | contig 31803 bp, 25 predicted proteins | sample SalMarSW160240MG_2_FD_202542 | JGI IMG/M metagenome (GOLD analysis project Ga0315547, IMG submission 202542) | Salt marsh sediment microbial communities from the Plum Island Ecosystem LTER, Massachusetts, United States - Salt Marsh Sediment SW1601-240 ...
TCCGAACAAGCTCGAAGAATAGGTCACTTTCCTTCGTCTCGCCAGGTTCTCGGTTGCTAAAAACGAAGCTAATTTTCCCGTTAATGTCGCCGCTGTGGCTCCTATTCCGCACAGCTTGGAAAAGCTGTCGGGCAGCTTCATCTCTCCCTGTGGAAAACCAACCAATATTCAGCACAAGCCTGCTTTACCTTCCTCACTCATGTCATTTTGAGCACAGTGAAGAATCTCCAAGTACACGATTCCTTATTCTGGCCCACATGCTAGCAAAATGAGCAAAATAGCTAGATTTTTGGCCGAATATTTTACCCTGAGCTAAAGAATTTAGGAAGTCATCAGGTCCGTTGAATTCGGGCATTTCCACATATGCTCGGCCAATTTCGCCTAAAGTATGGGCGTCGCTGCCAGCGCTGGCAAATTTTCCCTGCTCTTTGGCTAGTTTCCATGCTCTGGCGATGCTACTAGAAAATGGCGTACGAGAATTATAAGTTTCAATAATATCAACCTGGGATAAAACTTCTGCCGAGGTTAGGGGGTTGGGATTCCAGGGCAGCGACCGGCCAAATGGATGGGGAATAGCCACTAGACCGCCTTGGCTTCTGATTCGAGATATTGTTTCTTGGGGAGATAATCCCCGAGAAACTTCTTCACTAAGAAAGAGCCCCATTATTTCACCCACAGGCGTTAAGATCTCCTCAGCAACGATTACTTTAAACGGAGCCAATTCTCTTAACTTTAAGGCACCGGTAATGGTATTGTGGTCAGCTACAGCAATACAATTTATGCCGAGCTTGAGACAACGCTTGACTATTTGCTCCAAAGGTGAGAGGCAATCTATAGAATAGCAGGTATGAACGTGTAAATCAGCTTTTATCAATTAGCTTACCTAATCCCGTTATTGCCTATCAGTCATTTCGGGCTCTGTCCCTCTTGTCATTCTGAGGGAGCACTTTGGCTGAGCTCGGTGTGAACTCCGCGACCGAAGAATCTGTCCCTTTCGCCTGTTGCCTGATTATACCAGATTCCTTAAAATTTGCAGCTAAATTCGTTCAGCTTCAGAGTGGTAAAACTTTTTGGAATGGAGCCAGCATTGCTGAATGGATGTTGGCGAGCCATTATTGGGCGTTACCGTTCTGGAGGGCTCAGGATAAAGATAGACTCTGGCGCAGGAAAGTTAGAGTATTCAAGCACTTATTCGCTATTTACAAGGTTGACTTGATCCTCAACATGTACTACTTTATTAATGACGTCACCTTCACCACACCGAAGCCGTGGCCAAAAAAGAGGAGGTTCGATATGGAAAAGGAAGCCGTGTTCCCCGCCAACCTACCCAGCTGGATGAAGAATTTGTTTGAAGTGATGAAGCTGCCCTTCTCACCAGCCGTAAAAGCTGGGGGCTTCGTGTTCGTGTCCGGTGTTACCTGCTTTCTAGATCGCAAGACTGAAGCACCGGTCGAGGGCATAGAAGCCCAGACGAGAGAGACGCTGGAGGTAATCAAGGATACCCTGGAAGCCGCTGGCTCGTCCCTGGACAAGGTCGTCAACGTGACCGTGTTCCTCAGAGATGCCGAGGACTTCTCCAAGATGAACGAGGTATATCGTACGTTTTTCCCAAAAGACCCACCAGCCCGCTCCACCATCGTAACCGGGCTGGTGTTGCCGCAAATGCTAGTTGAGATGGAATGTATGGCGATGGTATGACGTGGCCATGGGTGCAAGCAGACATGGCTTATCTTGATCAAGACCCTATGGTGTGGCGATATTGGCAGCGATAAAACGCTGAAAAGGTTAATTAGGCGATGTCAGCCTGCCTTCTCCAGATATTCGCCAGTGCGTGTATGGACTCTGATGGTCTCGCCTGTATTGATGAAAAGAGGAACCTGGACGGTTGCTCCAGTTTCTAGCTTAGCTGCTTTAGTGCCCGCTGTTGCCCTATCCCCCTTGAAGCCAGGCTCTGTCTCCGTAACCTGAAGCTCTACTGAATTGGGTAGCTCTATTGCCACTGCATCCCCCTTGCAGGTCAGAATCTCTAGCATCAGACCCTCTTTTAGATAATTTGTGCTCTCTCCTATCTGAGCGGAAGTTAACATAATCTGCTCGTAACTATCATTATCCATGAAGTAATATAGGTCGCCATCGCTATAGAGGTATTGGACTGGACGATGCTCCAGAAGTACTGGTGTAACTTTATCCCCGGACTGGAAATTCCGCTCGGCAACATTCCCGCTGCGAACATCGCGAAGTTTCAACTTGACTACAGGCTGCCTTTGTTGCATCTTAACATGTTGATATTCCAGAATTTGGTATATTTCGCCATCTAGCTCTATGGCGACTCCCTTTCTCAATTCTCCGGCATCAATCATAGGATGACCTCCATTTCTTGTTAGGTATTCAGCCTTCGGCGTTAGTTTTGTTGCTGATTGCTGAAGAACCGATAGTTGCTAGATACCCTTCTCTGCCCTGGTGAGCACTTTGGCCTTGCCATTTTCCAAAACTACCATATCTTCAATCCTAACACCACCTTGTCCCGCAAGGTAAATTCCCGGTTCTATGGTAAAAACCATGCCATCTGCAAGTGAATCAGAGGATCTGGGACCAAGGGAGGGAAATTCGTGCACCGCTAGCCCAACACCATGTCCTAGACCATGTCCAAAGGCATCTCCATAGCCAGCTTGTTCAACAACACTTCGGGCCAATTGATCTGCCTGCGAAGCATCCATACCTGATTCAACTTTCTTTATGGCGGTGGTCTGTGCTTTGAAAACTATATTATAAATTTCCTGTAGGGTTTTGTCTGCTTTGCCTAAAAATAAAGTGCGACTGAAGTCGCTGCAATAACCGTTGATTCTGGCCCCCATGTCAATCAACACTGGTTCACCAGAGCAAATTATTTTTTCCATAGGTCGAGCATGGGGCAAAGCTGAATTTGGGCCTGAAGCCACGATGATTTCAAAGGGCATTCCTTCACTGCCTTCCTGACGAAGGAATTTTTCTATCTCCCAGGCTGCCTCCTTTTCCGTTATGCCAGGACGAATTATCCCTTTTGCCTGTTCAAAGGCGGCATCGGCTAGCTCTACTGCTCTTGTGATAAACCCTAGTTCTTCGGGTTCTTTTATGGAGCGAAGCTGCTCTACTATGCTAGTAGTGGAAACAAGCTCAAGGTTAGCTGGCTTGGTCTTTATTGCCTCACTGAGTTTGTGATAACCCTCATAAGAAATAGAATTTGCCTCGAAGCCTAGTTTGTGCCACCCCAAATCAGAGACCAAACTAGGAAGCCAGTCACGTAAGTCTCGCTTAATCTGTATAATTTCAAAATATGGCGACTCTTCCTTAGCTTGCTCAACATAGCGAAAGTCAGTAGCCAAAATGGCATTCTGTTCTGAAATGAGTAGCCATCCGGAGGAGCCGGCAAATCCAGAGATGTAGAAGAGGTTCTCCGGCTGAGAAAGCAGGAGAGCATCTAGGCCCTTTTCGGCGATCGATGTTCGCAGCTTCCGCAACCGCTTTACTCCAGACTTTCTCCTCGTGCCTTCGGCACTTCTATTCGTCATTTCGAGTTTCCCTTTGCCCGTAAACCTCTCTATCTTATCCCGGTAGGCTGATTACAATCCCAGTACCAGCCGCGCAATCCCAAAGTAAAGCGCCACGCCAAATATGTCCAGAACCGTAGTTAAAAAAGGGGCGGACACCAGAGCCGGGTCAATCTTGAGCAGACGAAAAATAAATGGTAAGGCTCCGCCTACCAGGGTTGCCATTACTGAGATGCCCACCAGGGTCATGCCCACCACGGTGGCTGCCTCCAGGTTCCGGCCAGACGCATAAACCAAGCCCAGGGCAACCGCGCCGAGGGCAACGCCCATGATAGCGCCTATACCGACTTCCCGCAAGACTATGGCCAGAGCCCGTCTCGGGTTCACCTCCCCGGTAGCCAGCCCGCGAATGACGACGGTGGCTGATTGCGCTCCCACATTCCCGCCAGTGGCAATTACCAAAGGGATGAAGCCAGTCAGTATCCATGCCCCGGCGAGCAATTCTTCCTGGGCAAAAATAATAGGGGCAATAACCAAGCTGACCGGGATAAGCAGGAAGAGCCATGGCGTCCGGCGCCGGACAACGCTGAAAATACGGCTGGCAAAGTAACCTCGCTCCGTACCCGGTACCGCACCAAAGCGATAAATATCCTCGGTGGCCTCTCGCTCCATGATGTCCGCCACATCATCATGGGTGATGGTACCGACGAGACGCTGTTCTGCATCCACCACGGGAATTGCCAGCAGGTTATGTTCCCGAAGTTCCTTGGCTACTTCCTCGCGGTCGGTGTGGGTAGAGACAAAGGGCGGGTCTGGTTTCATGATATCGCTCACCTTGGCATTCGGGTCAGCGATGACCAAGTCTTTGAGTGAAACAGTGCCTATAAGATAGCGGCGGCGATCCATGACATAGCACTCGTATACAGTCTCCCTGTTGATGGCCAGCTGCCGAACTCTCTCTAGGGCCTGTGTCACAGTCATATCGCTGTGCAGGTCTACGAATAGGGGAGTCATCTCACGGCCGGCCGTTTCTTCATCATAGCCCAGCAACTGCATGGTGACACGGCGCTGGTCGGGCGAGAGTATCTGTAACAATCTGCGGGCTACCTTGGCGGGTACCTCGTCCAGCAACTCTATCCGGTCATCAGGTGGCATTGCTTCAAGGAAATTCCTCGCCGCCTGGTCACTGAACGCCTCAAGCAGCTGGTTCTGAAATGCTCCATCCATATCGTCGAAAACAGAAATGGCAAGGCCCTTCGGAAGTAGGCGAAACGCTATCACTGCTTCGTCTCTCGGTATGCTGGCCAGGAGGTCGGCAATATGTGTGGGTTCTGAATCCGCTAGCCTTTCTCGCAATGCCCTGTATTGCTTGTTTTCCAGCAACTCCTTGAATGTGTCTTCATTCAAAACTTCCAATGGTGGCCTCCCAGGAAAATCTTCGACCATATCACGACAAACAAAAGCCCCACGTCCGCTGGGACGTGGGGCACACAGGCCTCAATCATAGACCTACACTAAAGCAAGCCCCACCACCATCGAACGGAAATGGCAAATCTGTCGCCGTTTATGGTCTGGGTCTGGGGATGATTTCATTTCCATACCTTATATCTCGTTCCAGAAAGGATTATAGCCCGCCTATACAATCATGTCAATCTAAAAACGGCTCCTTGTCAAATTGTGCTGATATAGCTCCTTGCTCTTTCAGTATCGGACTGCTTGCTTGATGCTTAGCTATTGAGTGCAGCGCCAATCCTTTCCTTTTGTTCAGCGTTCTAGTATTATACGAGCTACTTGCTTGGAAGGGACTCTACATATGAATAGGAAGCTATTGATTGGTTTATTAGCTTTGGGTGTTACAATGCTAGTGGTAGGCTTGGTAATAGTGTTCGTGGGCTTGCCTTAGCTTAGTCGCTCTTGCAACTCATTAGTCTTTTGGTAACGGGTCAATTTGGAATCATGAGTGCTGCGTAGCTTTGCGGTGCTCGTAATAAAATAATAGGAAAAGGAAGGTGGCTTGCAACGACAATATGACCATATCCCTGCCCCCATGGGCGGAACTATGGGGGAGAGTTTAGTTCAGAATCGAGCCGCCGACTTCGCACTGCCCGTCGTCGTTACTTCCCACGGCGACCACAGTGCCGTCGGCCCCGAGCCCTACCGTGTGATAGCGGCCTGCGGCGACCTGAATGATGTCCGTCAAGCCGCTGACATCGCACTGCCCGTGGTCGTTTTCTCCCACAGCGAGCACGGTGCCATCGTCTTTAGACCCCACCGTGTGCCAGCTGCCTGCGGCGACATGGGTGATGTTCTTCCAGCCGTCAACATCGCACTGCCCGTCGGAGGTTTTTCCCACGGCGACCACGGTGCCGTCGGCCTCGAGCCCCACCGTGTGATAGCTGCATGCGGCGACCTGGGTGATGTTCTTCCAGCCGCCGACATTGCACTGCCCGGAGGTGTCAGCTCCCACGGCCACCACGGTGCCGTCGGCTTTAAGCCCTACCGTGTGATGGGTGCCTGCGGCGACCTGGGTGATTTCCCTCCAGCTGCTGACATCGCACTGCCGGTAGTGGTTGCCTCCCACGGCGACTACGGTGCCGTCGGCCTTAAGCCCCACCGTGTGCCAGCGGCCTGCGGCGACCTGGGTGATGCCCGTCCAGCCGCCGACATCACACTGCCCTCCGGCGTTCCATCCCACGGCGACCACAGTGCCGTCGGACTTAAGCCCCACCGTGTGCCAGTTACCCGTGGCGACCTGGGCTATGTGCACCCAGCCGCCGACTTCGCACTGCCCGTATTCGTTATATCCCACGGCGAGCACGGTGCCGTCGGACTTAAGCCCCACCGTGTGACGGTCGCCTGCGGCGACCATAGGGGTGGGGGGGACTCTAAAGTGGGCTGTTATGGAATAGTCTCCGTCCATGGTGATGGTGGTGGTGGCATCATCAACATCGGCGATGAGATTCACATCGCCAGTCCAGTTGATAAAGAGGTAGCCCTCCTCAGCCTTGGCCACCAGGCTAACTACCCTTCCCTCGCCATAGGTAAAAGTCCCCTCTCCAGGCGTGGTGACCGACCCTCCAGCAGTACTGGCGGTAGTGAGGTAATACTCAACAAATCCACCTCCACCACCACCACCACTGCAGCCTACAATCCCAGCAATTAAGGCTACCGTAATCAAAAAGATGCTCACTCTCGCCGCGTAATGGCGTCTCCCCAAACTAAGTATCTTCATATTTCGCCTCATTAAATAAGAAGGATTCTTATCATTGGCTTTTCAATAATTCGATTATACCCCCAAGGAGCCTAAAAGAGAATACATCACAAGAGAACAAGATGAGAATAGAAGCAACACACCAAAGATAGGACAGACCACCCATAGTATTAAATTCACAGCGCTAATACCAACGGCAACAATGGGAGCTAGTAACAAACCATAGTAATAAAAACGGTAACGAGCGATAACAGCAAAAGTTGCTCACGCAACGCTAACCCTAAAATTTGAAATAACGCTTATGTCACCATCTTTTAGCGGTCTTTTAACCGTTTTTTTATCGGTTTTAATCACAGGATAAGAGAATGATACTAAGAGATATTACTATCCCTTCGCTTGGCTTGATTTAAGAATTAAGAGGAAAATAAGAAAACAGGAACGTTTGAAAAGGGTTTAAGAGCGTTTCTAAACTCAATGACTTGGTGAAGGCCAGAGCATATCTAACAAGTCTGACGAATGCCAGGGTCAAATTAGATGAATTGTATAGTCGGGTACTTGAGAACCTTTTGCACAGCACGCCTGAAAATAAAAAGGCTGGCATTCGACGCTTTAGATATAAGCCCCTATACCGGCCACAATACTACAGAGCTTAGAGGCGTGATTCCTCTTGAGTTAGCTTTACCTACCACTGCACGAACATGGGCATGGCTGTTTTACTGTAGGTATAGTTATATGTAGGGTAAAGGGTATGCTTTATCAAGGGCATAGCCATATCTTTGGACGGGTAGATTGAACAGAGTTGAATTCTTCGTGAAACACGTTTGACTTGCTTTGCAACATTCCCTAGGATTGTGCAACTAAAGGGAAAGCTAAAAGCTGAACCATTCCTCAAGATGCTTGGCTAAGCCACAAGCCAAGCATGTGGTATTTGACAATTTACTCGATTGTTACTTTGGCCAACAATCTTGACCTTGTCGAATAGTTACCAGCACTCTGACTCGATGTACATGTAATCTATATAGATGGTGTCTAGTGAGTTGTTACCTATTGTTTGATCTGTGTCGGTAACGCGGATGTAGACAGTTCCACTCAAGCTAGGGGGTAGCTGAACCGATTGGTAGCTGCCGTTGTTTTCGGTCTTCGCTACAGTGAGCATGTAGGTGTATGTTTGATCATCCGTTGAGTAGCTAAATTCGAAGTCATCACCCTCACTGTTTGACGAGTGGTATGCTTCAACATAAAAGGTCACCGTTGCTCCATCGGTAACGTCAATAGTCCACTTATGCTCTAGGTAGCTATGCTTTACCTTACCACGACTCTTGACCTCCGTTATCGACTGATAACTATCATCGCTTGAGTGTGTATAGGTATAATCACCGGAGACTCTTCCTGAAATTGGTATATCTTGCTTGGCAAAATCCTTTACTGTTCCAGCACTCCCGGCTGTATCTAGAGGACTGTTAGAGAGGGCTGACCAGTTGGGAACCTCATCAGCGGTCTTGATTGCAAAGTAGTAGGAAGCACCGGGTTCTAGCCCTCCAATCGTCACGCTTTCCAGACTTCCAGACACATTGGGTGTTGGCTCATCCGGTACCTCATTGGCAATATTCCATTCAGCCTCGGTATTGATTAGTCCAGAGGACTCTGGCACATACCTGATATCATATTCATTAGCAATTCCAGTGTTGCCATCATCTCCAGGAGCTGTCCAAGTCAAGATTACCTGCCCGTAGTCTCCGGTTTCCGTGTTTAGATTAGTAACTGCAGAGGGCGGTAGTGTATCTGTGGATGGTGAAGATTCTATGTACATGTGGTCGATATAAATGGTGTCTAGGATCTTATTTCCCCGTGTTTGGTCTGTATCGGTAGCGCGGATGTAGACAGTCCCACTCAAGTTGCTAGGTAGCGAAAAAGTCTGGTAGCCGCTGTTTTCTGCAGTCTTGTCTACAGTGAGCATGTAGGTGTATGTTTGATCATCCCTTGAGTAGCTAAACTCAAAATCATCACCCTCACTGTTTGGCGAGTGGTATGCTTCAACATAAAAGGTCACCGCTGCTCCACCGGTAACGTCAATAGTCCACTTGTGCTCTAGGTAGCTCTTGTTTGACTTGCCATTACTCTTAACCTCCGTTATCGACTGACAACTATCATCGCTTGAGTGTGTATCAGTGTAATCCCCAGAGACTGTCCCTGAAATTGTTATGTCTTGATTAGCAAAATCCAGGGTATACTCATCCTGAGTGAAGTGGGCAGTGACCGTCTTATCTTCGGTCATAATGATGGAATCGGGGTTGGTGTTGCCTGTCAGGTCACCACTCCAGTGGCTAAAGCTCCAGCCGGGACCTGGATTAGCGGTAAGCTGTACATTGGTGTTGTAGACGTACGTTGCCTGATCCGGGTTTTTCACCACGGAGCCATTGCCATCGGTATTTACTGTAAGGGTATACTCATCCTGAGTGAAGTGAGCAGTGACCGTCTTATCTTCGGTCATAATGATGGAATTGGGGTTGGTGCCGCCTGTCAGGTCACCGCTCCAGTGGCTAAAGCTCCAGCCGGGATCTGGATCAGCGGTAAGCTGCACAGTAGCACTATAGGTATAGGTTGCCTGGTCCGGGTCTTTCGCCACGGAGCCATTGCCTATAGTATTTACTGTAAGGGTATACTCATCCTGAGTGAAGTGAGCAGTGACCGTCTTATCTTCGGTCATAATGATGGAATTGGGGTTGGTGTTGCCTGTCAGGTCACCACTCCAGTGGCTAAAGCTCCAGCCGGGACCTGGATTAGCGGTAAGCTGTACATTGGTGTTGTAGACGTACGTTGCCTGATCCGGGTTTTTCACCACGGAGCCATTGCCATCGGTATTTACTGTAAGGGTATACTCATCCTGAGTGAAGTGAGCAGTGACCGTCTTATCTTCGGTCATAATGATGGAATCGGGGTTGGTGCCGCCTGTCAGGTCACCGGTCCAGTGGCTAAAGCTCCAGCCGGGACCTGGATCAGCGGTAAGCTGTACATTGGTGTTGTAGACGTACGTTGCCTGATCCGGGTTTTTCACCACGGAGCCATTGCCATCGGTATTTACCGTCAGGGTGTACTCATCTCCAGCCACAGTGGCAAAGCCTTCGTAGGGGAGATAGTTATGCTTGCTAGCAGTGACCCACATCGCCCCATCGTGTACCGGTGAGACAGCTAGTGTTACCCCACCTGAAGCGTCAGTATAACCCTTCTCATAAACACTGAAATCATCCATCATGCAGCAGACCAGTGCATCCTCGATGGGAGTTCCATCGTTCTCTGTTACCGTCACAGTAAACTCACTGGCTCCCAATGGGATTGTACTCAGGTGGGTGGCATTCGTTTCGCTGATGCTATCCGTCCATATTGGCATCTCGGGATCACCCAGCAGATTGAGCTCGAGAATTGTATATTTATAGTATGGACCAATAAAAAGCCCACCCGTATCATCAACCCACTGGTCTTTGGCATCAGCGTGTGCTTTCCCCAGGTTATAAAGACCACGAGAGAAGAGGGATATATAGAACTCTTCATCCAGATCTCCACCTAGCATCGTGGCATCTCCTTCGACATACCAGCCGTACCTCGAGTTGCCAATATAAGAAACACCACCTCCTGCTGGATTGTTCAGGAAGCGCTCGGCACAGCAATCGTACTCTATAGCTGCTGAGTAACAGCCTATGGAATACATTACGGACTGCTCATCACCGTTGGTTAGTGAACTAATGTCACTTAAGGTCATATATCCACTGCCATTATAATAACCAACACCCCATGCGTTATAATTTGTATGATCAGCGTGATTCAGGATTCCAAAGCCTTGATTAATTCTGGCTTTGGCTTGAGAAACGCCAACTTCACCCTGACTCTCGTAAAACTCATCAACGTTGAATGGTGGTGTCGGAATATGAGTTTCGCATTCCTCTTTTATGTCTTCAGCATTACTGGTTGAATCCAGCCAAAATGCCATCATCAATGCTTCGAGGGCATAATTTACCAGAGGTGGGTTCTTCTCATAGGTAAGGACCTTATTTACGAACGTCGTTACTTCATCTTCATTCTCTGCTGGTGCCCTGCCTACAAAGACATCGCTATAGAGATCACCGTTCAGGTCACTATAATACAGGTCACTAGGGATAGGCTCTCCATCTAACGGACCAAAAATATATTCAGTAGTTAAGAGCCTGTAAGGTACTACATTTGTGTCACCGCCGAGAAGAAAGTAAATTGCCCCATAAGTTGCCTCCATGTCTATAATGAAATTCTTTATCTTTTCTTGGAGATCTGAGCCAGAGTAGCTCGAACTAATGTCCTCAATGGTCGCTATCTCTGTCTTAACTCCCTTTCTGTTCTTCCAATCAGCAAGAGGTTGAAATTCGTCAACAAGTTCGTTGGACGTGATAATGAAATAATCATGGTTACTTGCAGAAGCTGACTGAACCGGTGGTGTCCATCTGCCAACATCCTCCGGGTTAATAACCATCTTCTCAACCATATCGCCGAAGACTTCAATTTGAGTGGGGGTTTTGGCCGTCACCGGTCGTGTACTCTCCTGATATATAACCTTGAACTTCACACTGGAATAGAAGCGAAGGCTCTTCTCAGAAGGCACATACTGAAGTGGATATATAAAAATCCCAGCTACTTGGTATCCTCCTCTGCTACCTGTGTAGGCATGCTGGACTAATTTGCCAGGATGAGGTGTTACGGCATGATAATCAATGCTATTGAGTATAACTGATGACTTTACTGAGGAAATTGGTTTTGGTGGCTGCGCAGGCATAATCTTGTATGTCCCCTGTAAAATCTCGCTTTCAGATGAGATTACTTCAACCCTTTTGACTCGTGCTCCAGGAGGAATAACCACTAAGAAGCTGGCTTGTGGAAGAGATGGCTTACCTACCTCGCCAGTGCTTCCATGTCGTGCAAGGGTCACAACATCGTAATCCTCATACTCACTAAACACAAGATCGGTCTTCTCAAAGACTACCTCCCGGACCAGTTCACCCTCTCTTACCTGAGCTGCTGCGACGTTACCAGCAGTAAGACCCATGATAAGAGTAAACACACAGAATAAGAATAAGCTTCTCCTCAGTAACGACTTCATTTTCGCCTCCTTAAGTAAAGACCAGATGGCCAGCGTTTGACAACCGTCTGTCTCATATATTTAGTCGCTTAAACTCGCGTCATCACTCACTATACCCTCATAATGATATTCTAGAGTCGTATACAGAAGGTGTCAAGACGCCATATCTTACCTCTACCTATCGTCTAGGTACTATCCTCCCGAGATGCATATAATGCTTGCTCTGGGTAAAAAAGCGAACTATTCGATAAGTAGAACTCGCTGGCAGTGACTTGACAAGCCTTACGGAACAGCGTCCGAACTCTTGTTTGAGAAGAAGCAACTCATTCCGACTCTACAGCAGTTGCTTGTATCTTCATTATGGGTGTGAGATGAAGTTAAATCAAACGACCTTCTGAAAACCAGAGAACATCTAACAAGTCTGGTCAATGCTAAGGTCAAGCTTAGTGAACTGTATGAATGGGTATTAGAGAATCTTGAACACAGTCCCCCTGAAATAAAGGTGCTGGCCCTGGATGCTCTAGACATAAAGGTTTATGTCAGAGGGGCTAACGATGTAGAGACTTAGGATGTCATTCCGCTGGAATTGACTTTACCTGCCACTGCCCGAACATCGGGATGTTTTTCCAGCCATGAGTATAAATATATGATACCGTTTGCCTGTTCCGTGGGATGTTATACTTCAAGATAATGAACACATATCATAATCCCACGATGCCGTCTTCTCCTATCCTAATATTCCTGTTCCTCCTAATTCTTCCCACAGCAGGCGGAACTCGCGCCGGTACTCGTTCTCGACACGAGTGTTGTTGTCGAAAACCATGGTGGCGCGATTCCTCAGATCATACGGGGGCCAGTCTGGCGTGAGGTCGGAATTCGGTACGCCGGTTTTAGCGAAGTTAGTCCAGACGGCTGCAAAGCGGTCGACCATCAGCTTGCCTTCCTTCTGCCCGCAGTCGTTGTTCGATTCGTGACAGTCATGCACCGCCGGAGAGACGTCCACACCGTGCACGGCGCCGAATTTGCCATCGAAGGCTTTTGACGCCCATTCCCACAAATAGTAATAAACAGGAGCGCTGTTCTGGGCCACTTTCAATTCGGCCTGCTTGATGGCCGAATGGCGGAACCCGCGATCCGTAGCCAGGCGAGCTTGAATTAAATAGGGCGATATATCAGGATAGGCATCCCGATAAAGCTTGTAAATGCGCGCGGCGTTGCCTCCAAATTGTTTTTCGAGATTTTGTTTGAGCTCAGACTCGGTCAGATCGAAGTTGGTCAGGGCTATCGCGGCATCGTCCAGCGTGGTGCTGATGATGACCGGGATGTCGGCCGATTCCGGCGGCGCCGCCGGATGAAAGGGATGGTGCGGCAATATGTCGTTTCCTATGATCGGTGAAAATCGAGTGATGTCAAGTGGCAGACTTGCCTGCGCAGCCACAATTGTGGAAAACGGAAGCTTTTGCAGATCCGCAATGTTCTTTTTGTCTATGCCCAAGGCTTTAAGTAGCGCCTCGGTATTTTTGACACCCTGTTCCCGTTCCATCAAGCGCAGCGACGAGCCGCTCTGGATGCCAGCGCGGTGAAAGAGGCCTTTGGCCGAAGGCATCGCCAAAAGTGTACTGGTCTTAGCGCCACCGCCCGATTGCCCATAAACAAATACGCGATTTGGGTCACCGCCGAATCGGTCTATATTTGTTTGCACCCATTTCAAAGCGGCGACGAGGTCCATGACGCCGGCCACGCCGGCATATTTGAATTCCTCCGGCGCGCCCAAATCCACCAGGTTGATATAGCCGAATGGTCCAAGCCGATGGCTGACAGAAACATGGACGACGTCATCAAGACGCGCCATCGCTTCTCCATCAAAACCCTGGTGATTTCCTGAACCGGTTGCAAAACCACCACCGTGAAGCACGACTGTAACAGCGCGTTTGGCGTTGTCGTTTACGCTCCGCGACCAGACATTCAAGGTCAGGCAATCTTCGCCAATTCCTCCTGGTTGGCGGTGCCAGGAGATAAGATTTGGGTAATCCATACGCCGGTCGGCCGGGGTCTGCGGGCTAATCTGCCCATAGTCGAACACATCGACGACGCCTGCCCACGGTTTTACAGGCTGTGGAGGCATAAAGCGGTTTTTCCCTGCCGTTGAAGCTCCATATTTGATGCCCAGGAATGTTTTAACGCCCTGATGGTTTAGGCCCCGGATTTTTCCGTACTGTGTCTCCACCACCGGGAACAGTCTCGCTTCCATTGTACTTGCTTGCGTCTCCATTCCATTCCTCCTTTCTAATTTAACTGATACAACGAGTCGAAAACATGTAAAATTTCACCGATTGCGCTGTTCGATTGCCCGAGGATAAAATCTTTAACAGGCTCGTTATCATCGGCGTCTTTATAAAATACTACCCTCCAATCCATTGAGCCATTTTAGCATACTGACTTGCTTTTTAGCGTACAACTTGGCAACCGTAAAAATTTCTACAAACATGGAATCGACAACTGAATATCGGCTGCTATTAGATAGAGCGCGTAAACGTGGTAGCGGAAGCGATTACCAATTGCTTCCGCTACTTTTTTATTAAGGAGCTGTGTGCTATGGTCTTATAAAAAGCGAAGGTTAATGAATTGACTGCCATAACCTTCAGCCCGACACTGACCGGATAATCGTCAAAAAGTGGCCACTACGACACACTATGACGCCTTAATTTTGAGTCTCTCTTGTCATAACGAAGCCCAAGTGGCATTCTTGCTAGGTTTTTTTGGGGTGTTTTTTGGGCTGGGATAGAGATATTTGACCAAGCCCAGGGGTTTACCACGAGGTTAGTCTTTAGGGAAAACTATGGCACCGGGAGTTTGCAGTTTGGGCCTGGGTCCAAGCAATCAATTCGCTAAATCGTGCAACGGCCAGGCTTCTTGAGTGTCAAAGGAAGCCATCTTAGTATTGTTTGAGTGCCTGAGTCTACATTGAGAACCCCCAACAGACTCGAAGAGGGTCGTCAGCCTATTCACATTTGTCTGCGGGGATATTTACAGAAGCCAAGCTAACCAGCATTGACCAGCCCCATTAGTAAGTGGGTAACAAAGGCCTCTATGATGGCTGCAACGGCAAGCCCAGGAAGAATCCACCTCAAGTAGACTTTAAGGCAATCTGACAACTGTAATTTGACTCGGCTTTCTCTTCGTACTAGCCACTTAAATGATTCCATACCTACCGTGAGACCCAAAGCAGTGGCTAGCAAGAGCATTGGAATCTCGATCACACCATGCGGTACTACGCTAGCTATAACATATTTCCACCCCTTGATTGATTCAAGCGCGGAGCCAACGCTTCCAACTATAAAGCCGTTTACGCCTATGAAGAGTAGAGGTGGTATTCCCAGTAGGATACCTAAGAAAAGTAGCCCGAGAGCCTTGATTGCGTTGTTGATGAATATTATTAGGAACAATAGGATAGACAGGTTACCCGTCGGTGCCAAGCGCTCTAGTGAACCGCCGAGCCGTCTTATAACCTCTAGAGCGGTATCTTGACCAATAAGCCTACCTAGTACAAGACTAACAAAAAATATGCTGGTCGCCAATACAAGATTCCGAATTAACACCTTTTGTCTGATTGTCTGAATGACCCGCATAGTTCACCGTAAAGCTAAGCAGTCATTGTATCAAACCTTACTGATTTCGCTAAAATCACAAAATGGCTCGCATTTTATTTTCCGAGGCCATTGAGTCCGCGGCTTGGGCTGGAATGTACTTGCCGGGTTCCGGTAGGGTGTCATAAATAACGAACTCACACTATGGCACTGCCTCGCTCATATTGCATAAGATTAAAAAGGGAACCTTTATTCCGCCAGCAAACGTCGGCGTGTTCGTCCAGTGATGAGTATAACTGTTTGACATAGTTTACTTTTTCCTTCAATCCTTGATTGCTCATCAAAGCTCCAGGCCTTGGCTAGTAGACACGAGTTGATGAAAGGATATAGTTAGCAATACTCTGAATGGTTGCCCAATCTTGGCTTTTCAGCTCAAATCGCCTATCCACTTGTAATGTCCACCCTTGAAATTCTTTGGCATAACTGTGAATTTGCAAGTTGCCAATCCTTTTCGCCAGGTTTTTTACTGTTTCGTCGTTGGAAAGAACTTCGGCTAGCCCGGTATGATGATCGTTGCCTTTCCAGGTCACATCGACTACTTTCCCGAACAATGGGAATGTCTTTTTCCTGATTGTCTTGATGTCAACCGCCTTGTGATTTGATAGAGGTCTCTCATCTGGTATACAAAGAACGACCCACCATAGTGGTGGGCTGTTTTTACTCGCATCTTTTTTCAAGATATTTATCCATCTGACCAATCCTTCTGGTATGTCTATAATTCCCAAAGAACGTTGATACCATGAATTCTCTATTTTTTCTTCCGCTCGGCCACGTTCAGCCAAGTCCGCTCTGATACCCAGGGAGTTGAGGTTCTGAGCTAAATTATCTCTTGTTTTATCACGGAATATCTCTTTCATTTGTTAGATGTTAGAATCATAGCATAGCATATCGGAGATAGCTATGAAACAATTTTATTTCCGTAGAACAAACATCGGGATGTTTGCCCTTCCATGCGTACGTTTTAGCTACGTAAATATCGGGATGTTTGGCCGTCTTGTGCTATGAGCAGACTTCCGACAAAGACTTGCCGGGTATTTTACCGCAAGATTGGCTGAGTGTGGAAGAGGTGGTGAATATGATACCACTCACAAATCCCGACCGTCTTACCAGGTCTCTCCCCTCCGATTGTTCCCCCCACACGGCTTACAAAAAGAAATGATATTCCTGCAACGACTGCTGACAAGGTGCTTACCTTCGCTTTTCTTGATACGACAATACCTCCCTTACCTACTTGCTGGACTGACAATGTTGTGGTAATGTAACTCGAGAATCGAGAGATAAGGCAACAGCTTAAGATTAAGCTGTAGAATTGAGACAATATTTAAAATGAAGTAGGGACAAGTAATGGCAAACTTAGTTCTTTATGAAGTGAAAGACCAGATTGCATATATAACACTAAATCGTCCTGAGAAACTGAATGCAATAAACACTGAAATGGTCACTGAGTTAATCAAAACATGGGACCGTTTTGAAGAAGACCCTGATTCTAAGGTAGCTATTCTTAGTGGAGCCGGCAAAGCCTTTTGTGGTGGTGCCGATATAACTCCGGGGGCGTTAGAGCCAGGGACTGTTCGTAGGGCGTTCCCGGTGAATGGCATACAAGTGCTAAAACCTATTATTGGCGCTGTTCATGGATTGGCTATGGGTGCTGGTAGTGGTCTGGCAATCAGGGGTTGCGATTTAACTGTCGCTGCCGAGGACGCTCAGTTTGGCTTCCCTGAGACGAGAGCCGGTAGAGTGGGAGGTATAATTGAATACAGACCTTATATGACATTCAAGCACAGTATGGAATTTTATTTATTGGGTACTTGGTTTGATGCCCAAAAAGCATATGAAGTGGGTCTTGTCAACAAGGTTGTTCCTATGGCAGAGCTTATGGACACAGCCATTGACTGGGCTGAAAGGCTAAAGAAGCTTGCCCCTTTAAGCTTGAGAATAGTTAAGTATGGAATGTACAAAATAATGGACACTCCCGTTGCACAGGCCGAGAGAGAATTTAAGAAATTTGTACAAACTCAATTTGACAGTGAGGATTTCAAGGAAGGAGCCAGGGCTTTTCAAGAGAAAAGAGACCCAGAATTCAAAGGCAGGTGAGATTCTTATCTTTAGAGTCTAAATTTAACCGCTGCCGTAATCATATCAAACATCGGGATGTTTGCCCTTTCATGCGTACGTTTTAGCTACGTAAATATGGGGATCTTTTATAGTCTTGCACTATGACTAGGCTGCTGATAAAGGGTCTCTAAGTATTTTACCAAAGTAGCTACTGAAAGAATGGGTAGATTAAGTCTCCCTGCCCTTCCACTTGCGAGACTGCAAATATTTTGACCCTACAATATTTTCAAATAGTTTGTAAGAGCGAAGACGACACCTTCTTCATCATTGCTCCTGGTGATAAAAGTTGAACACTTCTTAAGACACTCGTGGGCGTTTCCCATGGCTATGGAGTGCCCAAACATCCCGAACATTTCAATATCCGAAGTATCATCACCGAATACAGCTACTTCTTCTGGCCTAATTCCATAAAATGATATGAGAGTATTTATTGCTTTGCCTTTATTTACATACTTTGAGAGCAAATAGATAGCTCTTCGAGAATCTGCAAGAATTACAGATAAGGAGTCTGAAAATTGTGAGGATAGGGATTCATATAGGTCAGATAAATCCAATGTTATGCCGTGGTAATTTGTCCCTGCAAATGCCATTATTTTAGTCGCAGGTCTACCTTTAGCCTTTTGGAAATCCAGCAATTCATCCTGTCTAAATCCCCAGCTAACTAGGTGTTCATCTGGCATTGGGATTTTAAATGAATGATATTGGTCGTCATGTTGCAGAGCAATCTGAAGAGTATTGTCGCATTCAAGTATTTTGCTAACTACTTGCTGAACAAGGGGGCCGGGTATTGCAGTATGCTGGTAGAAACGGTTCGGATTATCGAAAATCGTGCCGCCATTATAGAAGATTCCACGTTCAAGCAGAAATTCATGTTCCCATTGAATATCTTCTTTTCTGAAAACTATTCTTCCTGAACGGGCAGTAGCAATGCAGATAAAAAAGCCTCTTCTGTAACATTCTTTAAGGGCATTATAAGTTGTTTCCGTCATTGTTCCTTTGGAATTCAGAATTGTCCCATCAATATCGAAAAATAAGGCTTTCACTTTCATGATTGGCACAATGTAACATTGTTAGGAAAAGGTATCAAGCAAGTATAAAACCAGTTACTAACAACATACACCGTTATACTTTCAAAATGTTTCTTTAGGAATTAATATAAGAGAAACAACTGCCAGAATGTCAAAATTAGCTCTTTGTTCTGAAATAGAAGTTTGATAACCTTTATCCGCTCGTAGCTTTAAACAAACATCGGGATGTTTGCCCTTTCATGCGTATGAATATGTGATACAGTTTACCTTTTCTACTAAGTGGATATCACCACTGGACGAACATGGGGATGTCTATCAAATGATGCGTACAAATACTTAATACCATTTAGCTTTTCTATTAGGTGAAGGACACCAATGCAAGAACACAGGCATCACTGTCCCGTTGTAGGTATATTCATACTAAGGCAAGAAGCTATGTTCTGTCACGAGCATAGCCATGTCTTTAGACGGGTAGATTGGACAAAATTGAACTTTTCGTGAAACACATTTGACTTGCTTTGCAGGATTCCCGAGCTTTGTTCAACGCGTGAATAGTTCAATAACCAAATACAGCATTCTGAAGCGAATTCCCTCTCTGATTAATACCTTTCATAACCTAGTTTGTTGATATCTCCTCCTGCGAGTGCTACTATTGTCTCAAAAGAGACTCTAAAGGTAAAGGAGAAGCCAAATATGATGGTAAATTCTAAAGAGTACGGCCTACATTTGGGATTGGCGCGCCTGGTGTACCTAACCTACGCCCGGCTTAAGAATGGTTTGGACGAAGTACTTAGGGGACAAGGGCTTACTACGGAGCAGTATACAGTGCTTGTGACTGTAAAATACCGCGATGTGCCTGTAAGAATAACTGATATAGCCCAATGGACAGAACGTAGCACAAACAGCGTCAGTATGATAGTCGACCGCATGGTCAAAACTGGTTTGCTGAAAAGGGTAAGAGACAGGAAGGACCGCAGGGTAGTAAATGTGGTTATCACCAGCAAGGGGGAGGACGCCATTAAACCAGCAAATATAGTAACCATGGAGTTTTTACGGCAAGTCATGTCGCCACTATCACATGAAGACGCGCATACCTTTGTCGGTCTGTTCAAGGTGATAAATTACAAGATGCTTGAGCTTGTCAATCCCGGAGCGGATATAGAGGGAATACTCAAAAATGATTCCGAGCGCAGTGACTATATGTACAAGCAACTCAAATGACCAAATCAACCACGATTATACTTAACCCCAAAATCCTAAGCACAGGCGTCCGCCGTCCACCTCCGCCGACAACGGACTATCCTGTCCCTTTTTTCTACCGACAACCTTGCCAATGCCTTTAAAATCGCCTCTAAACTTCATTTTAGGCAAATCCCAGCCAGTTCATCGCTAAACACTTGCCCATCACCATCACCCCAACGGCTATGAGTTCAATTTCACTCTGGACGGCACGGTAATATCAGCTATATACACCGATGAACTATCTTTATTCGAGGAACAGCTTGAACATTTTGAGAACCGTCATCCCGATATCTCCCTCAAAGACTTGCTGGACACAAACAAGCTACTTCCAGAAAATACACCCTTCGCCAAAAAATCAATAAACTAAAGCAAAATTTAGTCGCCAATGAACGAACATCGGGATGTTTGCCATTCCATGCGTACGTTACTGTATGACTATTTCAAATAGATCTAACGGCTAAATCACCGTATTGCGTGTGGTAGTTCTAGGGAAAAGAAGTTGAGTATTCTCCCTCTAGGTTAGTGGTTTGCAGTAGGATATCTATCCAGCCACCTGTGGCAAACTAGCTGATAAGCATCCAGGCGCCGAAATTGGACTTCCCGTATTCGTTGTCTCCCACGGCGACCACGGTCCCGTCGGACTTAACTCCCACAGTATTACCGTAGCCTGCGGCGACCTGGATGATGTCCGTCCAGCCGCTGAAACCACTAGAGCATCCCGCGTCTACAACGGTGCCGTTGGACTTAAGCCCCACCGTGTGATAGAAACCTGCGGCGACCTGGATGATGTCTGTCCAACCACCGACATCGCACTGCCCTTCATTGTTCAATCCCACAGCGACTACGGTGCCATCGGACTTTAGTCCTACTGTGTGATAGCTGCCTGCGGCGACCTGGATAATGTCTGTCCAGCCACCGACATTGAGTTGCCCGTCATCGCGTTGATCATGGCTGCTGCATCCCACTGCAACAACGGTGCCGTCGGACTTAAGTCCTACCGTGTGCCACATGCCTGCGTCGACCTGGGTGATGTCCGACCAGCCGCTGACATTGCACTGCCCCTCGGAGTTGTCTCCCGTGGCGACTACGGTGCCGTCGGACTTAAGCCCCACGGTGTGATGATCGCCTGCGGCGACCTGAGTGATGTTCGTCCAGCCGCCGACATAACACTGCCCGTCGTTGTTTTCTCCCACAGCGACAACGGTACCGTCGGATTTAAGCCCCACCGTCCAACCACAGAAATACGTGCTTGCGGCGACTTGGATGATATTGGTCCAATCCTCGACATCACACTGCCCGCAGTAGCTGTATCCCACGGCGACCACTTTTCCCCAGTCTCTAAGCCCCACCGTGTGACTGTAGCCTGCGGCGACCTCGGTGATGTTCCTCCAGCCAGCGGTATCACACTGCCCGTAGTAGTTATACCCGACAGCGACAACGGTGCCGTTGGACTTGAGTCCCACCGTGTGACCGTAGCCTGCGGCGACCTGGATAATGTCCGTCCAGCTGCCCACATCACGCTGCTCGTCATCGTTGTATCCCACGGCGACTACTGTGCCGTCGGATTTGAGACCCACCGTGTGAGATGAGCCTGCGGCGGTCTGATTGATGCCCGTCCAGTTGTCTACATTACACTGCCCAGATGTGTTTAATCCCACGGCGACCACGGTGCCGTCGGACTTAAGCCCCACCGTGTGATTGCTGCCTGCGGCGACCTGGACGATGTCCGTCCAGTTGCTGACATTGCACTGCCCGTCGTCGTTTTCCCCCACGGCGACCACGGTACCGTCGTCCTTAAGCCCCACTGTGTGCCAGTCGCCTGTGGCGGTCTGGTTGATGCCTGTCCAATCGCCGACATTGCACTGCTCGTGGTAGTTTTGTCCCACGGCGACTACTGTGCCGTCGGATTTGAGACCCACCGTGTGAGATGAGCCTGCGGCGGTCTGATTGATGCCCGCCCAGTCTTCGACATTGCACTGCCCATTGCTATTGTCTCCCACGGCGACCACGGTGCCGTTGGACTTGAGTCCCACCGTGTGACCGTAGCCTGCGGCGACCTGGTTGATGCCCCTCCAGCCGCTGACATTGCACTGCCCGTGAGAGTTGTCTCCCACGGCGAACACCCTGCCGTTGTCCTTAAGCCCCACCGTGTGAAGGCTGCCTGCCACGACCATGGGGGTGCATTCGGGCCAAAAGTGAGCCGTTATGGAGCAGTCGTGGCCCAGCATAATCCAAGTTATAGCAGCGTCGACGTTGCGAGGCAAGTCCCGATCGCCAGTCCACTCGACGAAGCGGTAGCCTTCCTCGGCCTCAGCTACCAGCTCCTGCGTTGGACAACATTGCGGAGCAAAATAGGTAAAAATCCCTTCTCCGGGTGTGGTTACCGATCCTCCTTCGGTGCTGTCGATAGTGAGTCTAAGAGTACCACCACAGCCTGCCATCCCAACAATTAAGGCTACCATAATCAAAAAAATGGTAGCTCCAGCCAGATAATGGCGTCTCCTCGAACCAGGTATTATCTTCATACCCAATATTCGCCTTATAGTACCTATGGCACCATTATATGATAACATTGTTAAATTCTCATTAAGGAAATTGTCGCTAGTTTTTTGTGCGGTGTCTAGGACATACTATAGGGTTAAGGAGTCACCACTGGACAAACACTGGAGTGTCCACTAGATTTGGATATAGCTTCAATCTCGTTTTGTGGAGTGCTGGCAAAGCCACTTTAACTAACTGCCGCCAGGCGTTTCTCGTTCTGGACAGTAATGATGGGGTTCGGATTAGGTTTTGGGATAGGTAGCTTGCTCTCCTTAAGAAGAGCAACATGTTCTTCCATCCCCCACTTTGCCTTGTAAAGGCAGTCCTCTACAGAAGGTCCTACGCCGGTGAAACCTTCCAGGTCTGGAGAGTAAAAGGCAAAGAACGTTGGGTCTTCAGTCGCTTCTATCACCAAGGAATACTTCAAGTCTATCATTCTATCTGCGTCCCTTTACTAACGGAACACCTCATCGGGCTTGAGTTTTGGTGAACTCGGTTCAAGATAGAGAGAGATAGCCTCCCTCGCATTCTTTAATGCTTCTTCGGTATCATCAGCACTGCAACATCTTGGAAGTTCCGGACAATAGGCGGCATAGCTTTTTGTCTCAGGATCGTATTCTAAAATAATTCGGAACTTCATCTCACCTCCTCCCTGCTAAATTAAAGCACCTACCACTGCACGAACATCGGCATGACGACGTGAACATAATTGTCCACGCCTATAGGGCGGATGGTTCCCGGGCTTGAGGGCGTAGTGAGTTCCAGAGCGACCTGGGCTTGGGAAAGGACAGATAGCACATCGGAAAGATATTTTACATTGAAGGCGATTTTCGCCTCTTCTCCGTCAGTGAGAGCGTCGATTTCACCAACATTGTCTCCAACCTCCTCAGCCTGAGCAGAAACGGTTACCTTGCCTGGGGTAAGTTCACTACCCGGGGTAATGACCAGGCGAACTATGCCACTGGCATCGCGAGCAAATATGGAGGACATTTTAGTAACCCGCAGAAATTCATTAATGTCCACTACAGCTCGCGTGGTATAGCTTTGAGGTATAACCTGGGAATAATTGGGGAAGGAACCTTGAATAAGCTGGGAGACCAGCTCAGCATTCTTGAGGCGGAAGAGAACCTGGCTCTTTTTTTCGTTTACGGTGATTTCTACGGGTTCCTCCTGCTCACTAAGAAGGCGATTCAGTTCATTGAGGGTTCTCGCTGGGACGATAACCGTAGTCTTCACGCTGACTGGCGAGCCGAGGGTTGTCTTATGGACAGCTAGCCTGAAGCCATCGGCAGCCACCAGGTTGAGCTGCTCGCCATCGAACTCAGTGTTAATTCCGGTTAATACCGGGCGGGATTCTTCAGTGGCGGCAGCAAAGGCGACCTGTGCAATTCCTTCCCTGAGACTAGCTGCCTCAATGGTGGTAGTTATGCCATCGCTTATCTGAGGGATAGGCGGGAAATCCGCGGCATCAATGCCATGAATGTGGGCTTGAAAATGGCCGCTCTTAAGCTCTAGGATGCGACTATTAGCGGGAAGATTTATTTCAATTAAGTCGTTGGGCAAGGAATTAACAAAGTCGATGAGCAAGCGAGCAGGCACGGTTATGTCTCCTTCCTTTTTCACTTCAGCACCAACCCAGCACGTGGTAGCCATTTCCAGATTGGTAGCTGCTAACTTGAGGCGCGATTTCTCAGCGGATAAAAGGATATTTTGGGTGATAGGTAAAGTGGACCTAGTAGCTACAGCTCTCCCTACGATGCTTAGCCCCCTATTTAGGTTTTCTTGGTGACAGGATAATTTCATGGCATACCTCCCCCTCTGTGTATAATGACAGTATACTATCAACAACTGTAATAATCAATGATTCGATTTGACATAATACTGGCCTCACTAAAGGCACATTGCCACTGACTATTATGGTCAAGCTGGCTTACTTTCTTGACTGCAGGCTAGTCTTTTCAACTCAATAAACCTTCTGGTATAAGACTCTCAAGCTGTAATTACCTTCCATAGAGTGCAGTTAATTCCTTTAATCTATCTTTGATTTCTGCGGTCAGCATGTCAGGCACAAAACGCCAATGCCAGTTCCCCTTAGTAGTACCCGGAAAATTCATTCTGGCTTCGCTGCCCAATCCCAAAACATCTTGCATAGGGATGATAGCTGTATCGGCGACAGACATTAAAGCCAGGCGGATGAAATCCCAATTGATCTCATGCCCATCTGTGCCAAGATACTTCAGGGCAGCCTGCCTCTCCCTCTTTTTCTCCCCCCAGCCCTTAGTGGTAGCTTCTATTGCGATATCCTTGAACCAGCCAATGGTTGTATTGTTGTCATGAGTGCCGGTGTACACTACACAGTTACGCAGGTAGTTATGAGGCTTGTAATCATCAGCTTTGGGGTCACTGCCAAAGGCGAACTGGAGGACCCTCATCCCCGGAAAGCCAAGCTGGTCTCTAAGTGCGTCTACCTCTGGCGTGATTACCCCTAAGTCTTCAGCAATAATGGGCAGGGTGCCTAAGGCTTTCTGCACGGCTTTAAAGAGTTCAATCCCCGGTCCGGAGACCCACCGCCCGTTCATGGCATTGGTATCCGTGCCTGGAACCTCCCAGTATTTCTCGAAGCCGCGAAAATGGTCCAACCTGATGACGTCCACCAAGGCATGTGTTGCCCGGAAACGCTCAATCCACCACGTATAGCCATCTCTGGCCATTACATCCCAACGATAGAGAGGATTTCCCCATAGCTGTCCTGTCTTGCTAAAGTAGTCAGGCGGCACTCCGGCCACCACCGTCGGTTTATCACTGGTATCCAGATAGAACATTTCTGGATGCGACCAAACCTCGGCACTATCAAGGGCAACAAATATAGGCATATCACCGATGAGCCTGATCCCGCGCTCATTACAATACTTCTTTAGTTCGGACCACTGCTTAAAAAACTGATATTGTTGATATTTGTGGCGGTAGATTTCGTAGTCCAGCTTCTTGCTCCAGCGTTGGAGAGACTTCGACTGCCTTCTTCGGATATCTTCCTCCCAGGTGTTCCAGGCAGCGAAGCCATGAGCCTCTTTCAATGCCATAAACAAGGAGTTAGTTTCAAGCCAAGAAGTGTTCTGCTGACAGAAAACTTCGAATTGCTCCCGCTCACTTGAAGCAGCTTTTCTCTGGAAGGTCTCAAAGGACTTTTTCAACAAGGGCATCTTGAATTTGATAACTGAGCCATAGTCAACCCTGTCTTTAGGGAAGGAAGGTATATTCTCCAAGTCAACAGGTTCCAGGAACTCATCTTCAACCAGTCTTTCCAGACTTATAAACAGTGGATTGTCGGCGAAGACAGAAAGGCACTGATATGGAGAATTGCCGTAGCCGGTGGGGCCCAGCGGCAAAATCTGCCAGAGACGCTGCCCACCGCTAATCAGAAAATCTGCGAACTGATAAGCCTCTTTCCCCAAGTCTCCTATCCCAAATTGACCCGGGAGTGAGGTCGGGTGCAATAATATCCCGCTTGCTCTGGGGAAGCTCACGTTAAGCTCTCTTCGAAAAATCTTAGCATTGGTTTGTCAGGATTCCAAGAGCAGCATCACTTCGGCGGGTTCAAGCACCAAGGTCTGCCCTGAAACCGGCAGTTCGGGTGAGTAGTTCTCGCTCCGGCAAATGTGATGCAAGCGATGTCGGGGGGTGAGGGCAATGCCATTGAGGCTTACTGTAGTACGTCTGCCCTTACTCTTATTTACCAAAACCCAAGCTAGCTGGCCGGGAGCTTGCTCCGCACGCCGTTCTAGCACAAGGGCGTTCCTATCGCTTGTGACCGTCTTTAATTTCCCCTCACCATGGAGTAAAGGGTGTTCTATCTTGAGTTTGTTAACCTTCTTTATGAATCTTTGGAGATCGAACGAGGCTGTCTCCCAATCTGTAGGGCGAGTGGAAACAACGTCCAATTTTTTCCTGAAGCCGAACTCGTAGCCGATAGGCATCATAAGCCCGGCGGAGAATGATGCGGCGAAGGCATAACGCTGACGTTGCACAACCTCGTTGCCACCTGTATCGGCAGCAAGGCGAGTCGTATCATGACTCTCGGGGAAGGATATAGATGGGGCAATCTTGCCGAACTTCTCATGCTGCTCCAGACACCACGGCTGCACAAAGTCCCACCACTTGGAACTATTGAAGAAGTAATGCAGCCCGGCATCGTGCAGCGCCAAGGCTTCCGCTTCAGTACATCCCAGCGTTTCAGCAAAAAACATCGCCTCCGGGTCGATACTCGCTGTTTCCTCAACTAGATAGCGCCAGAGGGCAGCAGGTATCTTGTACGCTGCATCGCACCGGAAGCCTTTGAACCCCAGCCGAAGGTAGCGTCTTACAAGCTCGGCCCAGTAAGCCCAGAGGCCTTCCCTATCACTTGAACCTTCGTTGTCTATCTCCGCCAGGTCACCCCACACCGTCACTTTTTCCGGGTTATCGGGGTCCCGGGCGAAAGGGCTGACGATTTCACCATGTTCATCATGGGCATACCAGGCAGGATGTTCTTGGGTCAAAGGGCAGTCGCGTGAAGTGTGGTTGATGACCAGGTCCATCATAGGCCAGAGCCCTAAATCCTGGAATCCTCGAAGAGTTTGCGCCAAGATGGTCAGGTCGTCCTTCTCAGTATTGGGGGGCAGGAATTGGGAATTAATACGGTAGTGGTGCTTTACAGCATAAAGGCTGCCAGAAAACCCTGGGTAATGGATTGAGTTGATGTACAGCCAGTTGAAGGCCATTTCTGCAGCGCGAGATGCGTGCTGGAGCCAATCAGTCATAGTCCCTGCTAGGCGAGGGAACAGATTGTAAATGATGGGGACCCCTCTTTGATTGTTCACGAAAACTTACTGTCTTTTTTTATTATCTGCCCCAGTATACAATATAATAATATAAACTGTAATAAAACCTATTATCGCCATTGGGGCAGGGTCTGCAAGTTGGAGGAAGGTGAATATAGTCCAAGCTGACCGCTTTGCCAAGCTCGGGAGTGAGGCTGCAAAGATACCCACCAGGATAGTCTATAAGTAAAATCAAGAGCAAGCCTTATTTTTGAAAGAAACGCTAGTTTCGGCAAAGGGGCCTACTTATATAGCTGAGGGTGCATAGCAGGAGTTTGAAATTGGGTGAGAATGCTGATGATTTGATTCTTGGGGTTGACCTTGGGGGTAGCAAAATACTGACGGCGGTAGTTAACTCTCGAGGCGAAATGCTTTCGAGTGATGAGAGTATAACGCCAGCCCAAAAAGGCCATGAAGCAGTTATTCAATCTATTTTAGAGTCTGCGCATCGTGCTTTAGAGCAGGCAGATGTTGCCATTTCAGAGCTTACTGCCATAGGGATTGGGGCGCCTGGTCTCTCAAACCCTGAGACGGGCATCCTCTTTACCTCACCGAATCTGCCGGGATGGCGAGATATTCCTCTAAGAGACATAATGCAAGAAAGGTTAGGCAGGAAGACCTTTCTTATCAATGATGCCAATGCCGCTGCCCTGGGGGAATTTTATTTTGGCGCCGCCCGGGGTGTGCGTAACTTCATTTATATTACTCTCAGCACGGGCATCGGCGGAGGCATTGTCCTCGATGGCAAGATTTACAGTGGAGCTATTGGTGCCGCTGGCGAGGTGGGGCACATGACTATTGATGATGAAGGTCCGATCTGCAACTGTGGAAACAGAGGTTGTTGGGAAACGCTGGCCTCGGGGACAGCCCTGGCCAGGGAGGCAAGGCATTGGATTAAAGAAGGCGCCAGGACTTCCATCCTGGAATATGCCGAGGGTGACATGGAAAAGGTGACGGCGCAGGTCATTCATAGCGCCGCCGAGCAGGGTGATAGCCTGGCTAAAGAACTTATTGCTCGGACTGGCTACTATGTAGGTGTAGGGCTGGCCAATTTAATAAACATATTCAACCCTGAGTTGATAGTCATCGGTGGTGGTTTATCAAACATCGGTGATATGCTGCTTGAGCCAGCCTTCAAAATGGCTGGAGAGAGAGCATATAAAGAAGCTTTCCAGGCTGTGCGCTTTACCTCCCCTAAGCTGGGTCGAAATTCTGGAGTGCTCGGTGCCGCTGCCTTTGCCCTCCAGGAGATGAAAAAAGACCTTTGTGAATGAAAGAAAGGATATGGTCTGTCAGGAGGTGATGTAATGAACATATCTATCGGCAAGCTAAGAGGGCTCCAGCAATTGGCTGATTCCAAGGGCATAATGACAATGTGCGCCATTGACCATAGGGGAGCGCTTAAGCGGGCCCTGAACGAGAAAAACCCTGATGCGGTGAGTTATCAGGATATGGTTGATTTTAAGCTTGATCTCTGTCAAGCGGTAGCGCCTTTTGCCAGTGCCATATTGCTTGACCCGGAATATGGAGCTGGTCAGGCTATAGCTGCGGGTCTCTTGCCTGGGCCTAAGGGACTTCTTGTCAGCATGGAGAAGACCGGCTATAGCGGAGACAGTACGGCCAGAATTACTGAGCTTCTGCCTGGCTGGAGCGTAAAAAAGGTGAAGAAAATGGGAGCTTCAGCGGTCAAGCTTTTAATCTACTTCAGGCCTGACCTGAAGGATGTCGCCTCAAAACAGCTCGATTTGGTGGCAAGGCTAGCCGACCAATGTCTTGAAGAAGATATAGCCTTTCTGGTTGAGCCGGTAAGCTATCCTACTGAGGAAAAAGAGAGTCCTGTTCGTAAAGAACGCATAAATGAAGGCGGGGCATCTTCAAAGAAATTTGCTGAGATAAAGCCTGACCTGGTAATCGAAACCGCTCGGCTGATTACTGCCCTGCCCGTTGATGTGTTGAAAGCGGAATTTCCGGCAGATATTAAGTTTGAGCAAGATGAGGGAAAGCTGCTGGGGTTGTGCCAAGAGTTAAACCAAGCATCCCGACTACCCTGGGTGCTGCTCAGTGCCGGCGTTGACTTTGACTCGTTCAGGAAGCAGGTAGAGATAGCCTGCAAGGCGGGAGCCTCTGGTTTTTTGGCAGGACGTGCCCTGTGGCAGGAAGGTGCCCAAATTCGTTCTCGTGAAGAAAGGATGAATTTTTTCCAGAATACGGCTGCTCCAAGGTTGAAGGAACTGGCTGAGATAGCTGATAGCTATGGTAAGCCGTGGTATTCCAGGCTAGGAGCTGAAAACGGCAAATTCAACCCGGTGACTGAGGGCTGGTATCGGAGTTATTGATAGGTAATGCTTTGGCAGAGCTAGGCAGTGAGATGAAGCGCTCCAGCCTCATCTCGCTGTGAGGGCTTAAAAAAGACAGCGGCCAGGGGTGGCAGGGTTAAGGTCAGGGAATAGGGGCGGCCATGCAAGGGAATCGGTGCTGCTTCCACTCCACCCAGATTACCTTGACCAGTGCCTCCATATTCGCTGGCGTCGCTGTTTAATAGCTCTTTCCAGAACCCTGGCTGCGGTACGCCAATTCGATAGTTAAAATGAGTTGTGGGAGTGAAGTTACAAACGACCACAAGAAGATCGTCTGGTGAACGCCCTTTGCGCATGAGACTGACCACGCTGTGCTCGACATCATTGCAGTCAATCCACTCGAAGCCTGTTGGGGCAAAGTCCAGTTCGTAGAGAGCTGGCTGTCCCCGATAAAATCGGTTTAAGTCTTCAACCCAGCGTTTAAGACCCGAATGTGGCGGGTAGTCAAGGAGGTGCCATTCCAGGCTCTCGTCATGAGCCCACTCTCGCCACTGCCCGAATTCACCGCCCATGAAAAGCAGCTTTTTCCCAGGCTGGGCATACATATATCCCAGAAGGAGCCTCAAGTTGGCGAACTTTTGCCAGTCGTCTCCCGGCATCTTTCCTAAGAGTGAACCTTTGCCATGTACAACTTCATCGTGGGAAAGCGGCAGGACAAAGTTTTCGAAGAAGGCATAAACTAAGCGGAAGGTCAGGTTATTATGATGGTGTTTCCGATATATGGGATCCTTGGTCATGTACTCAAGGGTATCATGCATCCAGCCCATGTCCCACTTCAGGCCAAATCCCAGGCCTCCCAGGTAAGTTGGACGAGATACCATAGGCCAGGCAGTGGATTCCTCAGCAATGGTTTGTACATCAGGGCTTTCTTGATAAACCGCTTCATTAAAGCGACGTAATAAGGCGATAGCTTCCAGGTTCTCTCGCCCGCCATACTTGTTGGGTATCCACTCACCCTCTTTACGACCGTAATCTAGATAGAGCATGGAGGCCACCGCATCTACACGTAGACCATCGACGTGGTATTTGTCCAGCCAGAATAGTGCGTTACTAAGAAGAAAGCTTCTCACTTCGTCCCGACCATAGTTGAAAATAAAAGTGTTCCAATCGGGATGAATGCCCTGTCTCGGGTCACCGTGCTCGTAGAGATGTGTTCCATCGAAATATCCCAGTCCGTGTTCATCATTAGGGAAATGAGAAGGTACCCAGTCGAGGATTACACCTATGTCATGCTGGTGTAGATAGTCAACAAGGTACATGAAATCCTGGGGGGTACCGTAGCGACTCGTCGGGGCAAAGTATCCTGTTAACTGATAGCCCCAGGAGCCATAGAACGGGTGCTCCATTATCGGTAGAAACTCAACATGGGTAAATCCCAGCTGCTTCAGGTACTCAGCCAGCCTGGGAGCCAGTTCCCGGTAGCTAAGGTAGCGATTCCCCTCCTCAAGCACCCGCTGCCAGGAGCCCAGATGTACCTCGTAGATAGAGATGGGGGCATCAAGGGCATTGTGAGCGCGTCGCTTCTCCATCCATGCCCGGTCTCCCCAGCTATAATCCAAGTTCCAGGCAAGGGAGGCTGTTTTGGGAGGCGTTTCATTACAGAAGGCAAATGGGTCGGCTTTCTCCACGTGATAGCCGCGGCGATGGGAGACGAGGTAATACTTGTAGAGTGCGCACTTAGTCACACCAGGGATAAATCCTTCCCAGATACCAGATTGCCCTTTTGGACGCAGTGGATGGCTCGACTTATCCCAGCTGTTAAATTCACCTATGACAGAGATCTGCTTGGCATCAGGTGCCCACACGGCGAAATAGGTTCCTTCCACTCCATCCACCGTTATGGGATGGGCTCCAAGCTTTTCATACAGCCGATAGTGCGACCCTTCATTAAAGAGAAAAAGGTCGTCGTTGGTCAGCATGCTTATGTCATAGCGCACTGATTGAGCATTTATCGTATCCTTTGAGGGCACCTCTTTTCCTTTGCCTTTTCCCTCTGTCATTTCTGGATAATGCCTCCTATTTGAATTGCTTTGCTTAACCGCATATACCGGTTACTTAAGTATCTCGAAGAATATCTCAACAGCCGATGCTCATTCTTCAGCTTTCAGTAGTTGTAATATACCCTGAAGTGTCACCTTCAACCAGCGTGGACGATTATTCAGCTCATAGCCAATTTCA
>Ga0315547_1000675_pt1 | contig 31577 bp, 30 predicted proteins | sample SalMarSW160240MG_2_FD_202542 | JGI IMG/M metagenome (GOLD analysis project Ga0315547, IMG submission 202542) | Salt marsh sediment microbial communities from the Plum Island Ecosystem LTER, Massachusetts, United States - Salt Marsh Sediment SW1601-240 ...
GTAACGATACCAGCCTCAGCGGCATGCTCGTCTATTTCCAACTGTCCCAGAGGCTTGCCCCCCATGATATCTTCTACAATGTGGATTATGAAGGAGTTCGGGCCACACCCGAAGTTTGACAGCCACAACCCATAAAGCTGCGGGTCTGAGACAGTTACAGCCGCGCCGGCTATATATTTATTCTCATAGAACCAGTACGGGCGGTCGGAGTAATCCTTGGCATTCACCGACTCCAGGGGCAGGAAGTCCAGCGGTATGGGCACCACCCCAAGCTGAGCAAGCTTTTCGGCTATGCCCAGATTTGCCCCGGCATCCTGCGACATATAAGACCTGGCGAAGAGGACCACGCCCAACTGGTCGCTTTGGCGCAGTTGCTCCAATAGTTCCCTGCCCAGAGCTGCCTGGTCAGCCTCGAACCTCTGCTGAGATTCAATGCCAGCCAGGGCCGCCTTCTTGCCTTTCTTTCTACTGAACCCCATCTTCACGGCGACATCCGCGAGGTTCTTTATCACATCGGCATCGCCTTGACTGAAGTCAAGTATGGGTATCAGTATCCGTTCTCCCAGGTTGACCGTCTGGCGGATTATGAACGGGGAGGCCTGGACTAAGGGACAGGAGTATTGCTGGCTCTCATCCCCATCTTTTCTACCCAGGCGAATGGCGCAGGGGTAGAGGATGTAATCTGTATCCTTGAGCATTGCCGCGTGCCCATGGAGAAGCTTCATGGGAAAACAACTGTCGGTGTAGCCTAGCTCGATGGCCTGGTCCATGATTGCGTTGTTGGTCTGGCTGGAAAGGACAACCCTGGCGTCGAGGGCATTGAGAAACCCGATAAGTAGCGGGGCATAATCATAGACCAGCAATGCCCTGGGAATGCCCACCGAAGGCCCTGTGCCGGAATCCTTCTTGTACTCTCGAAAGAGCAATTGTTCCCGCTTATCGAAGAAGGTCTCTTTCTTGGCATGGCTGGCTATGGCGTCGTACTTGTCGCACCTGCTGCCATAGAAAGTAGGCTCTTCTCCGGGCATCTCCATCCGGGTAATGGTGCAGTTGTTGTCGCACCCTTTGCACACGAATGTAGTAAGCTTACACTCACTATCCACGACCTCCTGAAAGCCCTTGAATTTCGATTCCTGGCCGGCCCTGGCCTCTTTGGCCAGGAGGGCTGCGCCTATAGCACCGCTGACCTCTTTGTGCTCCGGCACGGTCAATGTTTTACCTTCAAGCTGCTGGTGAAAGGCAGATACTACAGCTTTGTTGTAGAATACCGCCCCCGTGAGGATAACCTTGTCGCCCAGCTTTCTGTGCTCCACCACTTTCGAGAGATAGTTCTTGGCTATGGAGTTAGCCAGACTGGCCGTGATTATTTCCAGGGGCACGCCTTCCTGCTGTGCCGAGGCCACTGCCTGACCCATAAACGCAGCACACCTCGTCCCCAGCTCAATGGTATGGGGGGCAGCAAATGCCAAATCAGCAAACTCACCGTTGGTCACGGAAACGCCGAGCATCTCGGCCAGCTCGTCAATGAAGCTTCCTGTTCCCGCGGCGCAGGCTTTGTTCATGTGATAGTCCACGACGACACCGTTTCTCTTGATGACCAGCTTGGAGTCCTGCCCGCCGATCTCGATAATGTCTGCTTCAGGGTCCATCTCGGCGGCAGCTCTGGTCTGTGCCGTTATCTCGTTCTTAATCAGGTCTGCCCCGGTGAAGCCACCCACCAGGTATCTGCCTGAGCCGGTAACACCAACGCCAGCTATCTTGACCTTGTCCGCGCCATCCCGAAGCAAGTTCCTGAAGACCTGCCTGACAGCCTCAACCGGCCTTCCCGCAGTCATCAGGTAGTTCTTCCCCAGCAATCGTGTGCCCGTTTCATCCATTATCACCGCCTTGGTGCTGGTGGAGCCCACGTCAACCCCGAGGTAGCCAACGCATGGTTCTTCTATCCTCTGACTGTCCTTACCGTCCTGAACGGCGACAATTTCCAGCCTGGGCATTTCAAAATGGCGCTGCTTGGCATCCGTTCCCGACAGCATAACGCCCTGAGAGGTTTTCCCTATGGACAGTAATGCCGAACCCAGGGACTCCATGTGAAGGTAGTTTTTGGGAATGATTACCTCAACGGGATGCCCATTCCTGGCAGAAATCATATCGTTGAGGGATTTGGCCACAGCCGGATTGGCGGCAACACCGCCCACAAAATAGACTGGCTCCTGGAAAGTTCCTTTCTTCAAAGAGCCGACCATCCGGGCCACGCTTTCGCAGAGTGCGTAGAGCATGGCGTCCAGCGGGACGCCCTTCTGCTGGAGGTGGATGAGGTCGGTTTTGGCAAAGACGCTGCACCGGGCGGCTATCCTGGGGGCAGTGCCTTTAAATTTCAAGGCCAGGCTGGCGAAGTCCTCCATGCTGATGCCAATCCTGTATGCCTGTTGCTCCAGGAATCTCCCCGTGCCCGCAGCACAGAGGGGATTGGATTCCACCTTCCATGGCTTTCTCAAGCCATCTTCCAGCTCTATAACCAGGGTGCTCTGGCCGCCGATTTGTATGATAGTTTTAACGTCGCGGTAACGGTGAAGCAGTCCGGAGGCAATCACCAGTGAGCTGCTGTATTCCGTCCAGCCAAGCTCCTTGGGGATAACGCCCCTGCCAGAGCCGGATACGCCGGCAGCGACAATCTCCTTGAGATTGAATCTCTCGCCCAGCCTGGCGATAAGCGAACTGACGGCGGCCCTTGGGCTGGAGATTACCTTCTCGGTATCAAACTCAACGACCCCGCCGTTCTCATCTATGAGCGCCAGCTTAGCATTGACAGAGCCAATATCTACGCCCAAGAAGTAATTCATTTCTCGGCTCTCAATTGTAGCAAAAACCGGACTTTCTTAAAAGGGCACACAAACTTTCTTTTGTCGTTGCGAGCAGAGCGAAGCAATCTAATGCTCAGGGCAAGCTCCGTGAAGAACCTATGAATCCAAAATTCCAAAAATAGGTGTCATGTCCTCTAAACCCTTCAGGTTTCACACTGTTTGGTGCTTCAGCCAAGCTGATATAGTATCTTCCTTTTGCTTTCTCCTAAGCCTTGACGCTCTATGTTTGATCTTGCTAAGTGTAACAGCATCAAGTTTATTCATATCTACCCATAATCCATCTTCGTCACTTCCTTGCCCGAATTGTTCACCAGATACTACAAAAACCTCTCCATTGCTCAGAATAAGTTCGAGCGCTCCCCAACCAGTGAGATCTTCTTTGGAATTTCTTTCCCTAACAAACAAGACCCCTAGTTCATTTGCTCTTTCAATAAAATGTTTTTTTGTGGTATCCATGTTCATCCTCCTCTTTCTAGGATTCCAAATTGTTCCCGCCTGTCATTGTGAACCAAAGCAGAGTTATATAATGCTTCTAGCTCTTCATAGAGTTTAAATAGAAATTTACCTCTAAACGCTCTAAACGGTGTCTGGCTGATAAATTGGTTGAATAAATCCTTTTCCTTTACAGTTGGTCCAATTATAAAAAATCGAGTAGGGAATCTTCTTGGTATTTTCAACAGCCTGTCCAATCCAGATTTTACCCTTGTTGTCTCCTCCACCTCAAAAGCATAGACTGGAAACAGTCCATAATCATCTTCATCAAACCACAGAGTATCTATTTCCCTGATTTTTGCTAAGTTAGGGCCTCTGAAAATATCGGTACAGTCGGATACAGTCACAAAATCACTTAAAGGTTTACCTTGGAATTTTCTAATAGTTTGGTCATGTGGAGGTACATAAGTCTCATATCCGTAAACTTTACCAAGCGTGGCTAACATTCCTTGAGCGATTCCGTGATCAATTTCTGGTTCTTCAGTAAAACCTTGGGCCTCAGGTCTTACCGAGACTTCTTCCACAACCTTATAAATACCACTCCTCTCAGGTGGCACTGGTTCAAAAATCTTATATTGCCTTACAACTCGCCTAATAGTATCCCGCCAAGTTGGATTGGTCTTAGTTTTGGGATGACCTTCTATGATTTTATTAATCTCCGATAAATGACCCTGCCCGCCTAATTCTAATAGGGCATCCCTAACAACAGCTTTCCAAGTCAACCTTTCCTTGTCCATTCTAATTGGCATATTAGCATACCTTTTCTTGCAAGATCGCTTCCTGAAGCTCTTTTTCGGTTTTTGAACCTACTTTTTGGTTAGACATCGTAATTGCCTTTTGTTGAGCCCATCGCTTCAGCTAGCTGCTATATGACCGTGCTTTATCAATTTCGTTTGTTTTCATTTTAGCTCAAAAAACATTGTTTTTGAACGAAAATCGCCGAGAATTCCGCGAATTTCAAGAGCACAATATTAGTTAAGCCTACGACAAATCAGGTATCATGCCCTCAAATACCAAGAGTTAATGTCTTACATTGTGTTGCGGCTGACCGAGATGCTAAACAATATATCAAGGTGTAATATATTAGCCTGAGAGAATAACCACGTAGGAGGAACCATATTATGCTTAATGAGGAGAGAATAGTCAAAATAGCAGCGGAAGCCGCCAAAAACAGAGGGTATGCTGTGTACGATGATTATAATGACGATTTGAGGCAGGAAATTTGTCACGAGAAATCGCTTGAGCCTACACATGCAGGGTGGTATCTTTTCACTATTAAACACACTTTGCTTCGAAGGGGCTGGAGATTTGAGAAACATCGCCCTGCTCGATTCTATCCGCCGAGTTCCTAACTCAAATAGCATTCTAGAGATACAGCACTAATTAGGCCTATTATAAATCAGGTGTTATGTCCCTAGAATGCAAAAGAAATACACTATCGCATCACAATAAATAATAACTCAGCCATTTCTTGATTTCGTCATCTTTGCAGCTCTGCAGGAATTCGCGGATGGCTTGTCTGCTATTCTTGGATACAACATTGTGAAATGTGGCAAATCTTTCGCCCTTTGTTCTCAGAATCTTGAAAAGGAAATCTCTAAATCTTTCTATCTCTCCGATGCCAGGTTCTCTCTTAGGTTCGAATTTGTAGACCTTTTGCTCATACTTGTTTCTGTATCTTAATAGCTCTTCCGGCATGTACAAATTAGCCACAAATTCCTTGAAGGTATTGCCTATTGTTCTTCTTGCTAAACTAGTCGTGGGTGAGATGGAGCCATGAGCTGCCCCTTTCATTATCTCTATGTTTCTTACGAAGCGCTTCGTCCAGAATATGCCATTGTAAGTACCATTTTGGTTGTCGACAGGCTTGGTTGGTACACATATGCCGTTTTCTTGGCTAATAGCAGTCGGCGAATCAGTATTATCTATCGGTGCGTATCGCATTGGGTAGCTATATATCGAAGCTGTTGGCTTCCCGTTTTTGTTTCTCCAGCGCCTGTTAAGGTTAATATTTACAATCAGTCTCTCATACAGGTCTTTCGGGGTGTCTTGATAGTTGTATAGCATGTAATTAGAAAAGACTCTGACCCCGTATTTCTTCGCAATTTTAAGCGCTCTTAGATACTCATCCTTTTCGCCAATACGGTCAAATGCTATTCTCATTGGCTTTATATTCAACTTTGCTAAAAGCCTCATGTTCTCTTCTGTAAGGAAAGAGGCATCCAAACCTTGATTAAAATCAATAATCCTTTCTCGCGGAGGATCAGTATTGGTTACCATGTTCCTGCCATACCCGAGCTCAATAAGGTCTACAACAATCTTCTCCAAATCCGAGGATGCCAGCACGTTATTGTCCATTAGTTTAAGTTTCGGCTTGTCACCGTGCTCCCTTCGCATGCTTCTAATCATTTCTCTTATGTCGATATAATAGACTCCTCCTGGCTCTAGGATTGGTACTCCACACCAAGGACATTCATTCTCACAACCACGAGTAGTGTAGGCATAATAGGTGTCATTGATAGCGTAAAGGTTGTTGTTTAATAGGCCATAGTCAGGAGCCAGAAAGTCGATGTTCTCCGTTCCGGGCAAGCCTATTTGCTTCGGGGATTTGATTACACCTTTGACTGGGTATATGCCTGTAGCTTCACATAGCTCGTCAGGCAGCAAAGAAGCCATTATGCCACCGACAAAGACCTTGCCTGTGTCTCCCCAGACTAGTTTCTTGTAGTGGTTAATTGTTTCTATTGTCTTAACCCACTGGAATGTAAAGAGGGTGGTTATATAAATGCGATCCCAAGACCCGCTCAGGTCAAACAGGTCTCTTTGAGAGATGCAACCGTAGACAAAATGTACCTCATCGCCTCGCATCTTATGAAACGTGGATAGTTTCATTAGCCCAAGCGGCGGATACCACAAAGACTCATCAGCACGCCGCTTGGAAGTTGAGTTTATAGCAGACGCTTTCTCTATGATGCTCTTTGAATTTCTCCTATAATTAGGTTCAACCAGGAGTATTCTCAAACTGATTTTACCTCTCTAAATCAAGGGGCTAAAACTTACCAATTTCTATTTCAGGTTTGCTTTTAGCCACTGCTTATACTCATCCAGATAGGTTTGCCTATATTCCTCAATGAAGCTCTCGAACGTTGGTTTTCCAAAGTATGTTATTTTTTCAACCAGTTCTCCCCTAAGCTTGTTTAGACTTCCCCCACTCGCTACTCTTCCATACTCCCCACTCTTAGAGAAGTCCACCTTATCTATTCCGTTCAGCTTAGAGACCAAGTATGGTACAGTTATCTCCGTTATCATAGAAGGATTCTTATCGAAATCTGCAATAAACATCTTCACGAACAAGAAATGCAATATTTGTATGAATGCACCGACCCCCAACGTGTTACATATAATGCTTCCATCGGGGTTATCCCAGTCATCCCGCCTGGATTCCCTTATCGCTTCAAAGTACTTCATTAAGAACCGCACGATCTCGACGCTCCACTTCTCGCGCCTCTGGTAGTAATAGAGGAAAATAGGCGGGTAGATGCGGTCGATAGCGCTTTTAGAAATAGTGCTGCGTAAATAATCAATCAGAAAGCCTTGTGAGATTGTCATCTTCTTCCTATCTTCTGTTGGCAAACTATAATCTACTGTGCCAAGCATTTTGACCCTCTTGAATAAAGGCGACTGACTGACCTCATTTAGTGCTCTTACTGTCTCGTGCATGAAGGTTATTTCATCTAGTTCAGGGCTGAATTCTCCCGTCAGGTGATACAGCAGGGATCTACTAACAGCCTTTTGAGTGTAGTTAATGGTGTAAAATAGCCTCGCAACTACTGACCAACTGAAACCAACTATGAAAGAAACGAGCATTTCGTAATGATCAGTTACGCTGGGATCAGCTTTTTCGAGTCCTTTTAGTCTATGTTGGCCATCAATAATAAGGATAGATTCTTTTCTATACGGAACATATAAGAACATCTGACCTCCGATGTTCTTGGGTTCCTCTAGGAAGGACAAAGTAGTTGGCTTTTTCCCCAACAATTCAAAAACGTCAGCTTCTCTTCCCGACTCATAATCTATGGAGGTGTTTATCAACTCGCAGGTCACAATTATGGTGTTTGGAAACAAAGCATATTCATCCTTGTTTAGAAATCCCGCTATCTCCTCTACTCTTTCCTTACTCTCTAGCCTTTCGTATTTCTTACTGTCTGTAAGCACTCTTTCTTCCTTCAATCTGTCACCAATATACTCAGCATACTCTGGAAAGGTAGCTGCCCGAGCAGCTTCTTTTTCCACGTTGTATTCTGCGGGCTTGACAGTGTACGTATCGATTAGGAACCGAGCCGGCATCTTAGCCAAATAGAAGTTCTTGTTCTTTTGGCTTATAGGTATAACTGGTATTTTAAGAAATTTGTTTTCTCCTATATCGACTAACTCAGTGTTCATGATATCCCCTCCTTGTTAATCTTGTTAATAACCGCATCCCCTTCTTTTTCCGATTTTTTGATTGTGCTGATTACTTGCTGTGGTTTATCTGCCTCAACCTGCCATCGTATTACTGGTATGCTAAGAACAAGACTGACAACAAACACAGGTATGAAGGCAAGTAAGGCCGTTCCTACAATACTTGTATTTAGAGTGCGAGAGACATCTTCGACCAAGTTATACAGGATAAACATAATTATATAGCCAAGCATGAACAGTATGGCTATTATGATTCCTAAGTTCGCTTTTATGGTTCCGCCAACATTCTCCTTCGGAAAGTTCATAAATGAATACACAGTCACAGCGAGGAGGGTAAAGCAATAGGCAAGAAAGCTTGAAAGCAATAGAGTCTGACTGGAGAAATAATATGATGCGCCAATTGGCACTAGGCATATGACATAATTCAGTATAATAAAGACCAGATATGCCAGAATGTATTTACCAACTTGTTTTTGCCTGAAACGCTTCCACCTATTCAATTTTGCACCTCCTATAGTTCAAACTATGTACCACAGAAGATTATGAAACTTTGGCTACCCGCCATACCAACTTTGACAAAGAAGTCTCTATTTCTTCAGGTTACTCTTCACTCCGTCTTCCCTTAAATCAATTATACTCTCAACCAAGCTCACAATGACACCTAACCATGTTATTACTATAAGTGCCCATCTGCATTTAACACCCTCACCTTAATCCTCTCCCGTCAAAGGGAGAGGAAATTTTAATTGCCCTTGGGCTCCAGAAGCTCGAAGCCGCTTTGCTTGTCCTGAATGCGCACCACTTTTGCGCCGAGGATTTCATAGAGGATGACTTCTCCCACAAGCCAGGTGGTGACGCCCTGCCGCAGGCATCCGGTTAGGGTCTGCCCTGCCCACCCCAACGCAGCATGGATATGCAGAGTCGGTTTGCCATCTTCGCCGAGGGCGAGTACGCCCACTCCCACCACCTCATGGGCTCCATCAACGGGCAGGAGCATGGGCTCCGGCGGCTTTTCCTCCGAACGTCTCGGACCAACAACGACGTCGCCACCCCCAATTCCACCCACCAAGATAGCCTGTCCTACAGACACTCCCTTCTCCTCGGCAAAACGCTCGATACATTCGGGCACAACATCTCCATCCTCCAGCCGTATCACAAAAACCCGGCCGATTCGTCCTTCACATGCTTTCATTGTGAACCTCCTTTGCGATTCCAGGCACAATACTAATTAAGCCTACCATAAACGAGGTACTGTGTCTCTAGAAATTGAGCAATACGGACCTTTGTTACTTCTTCTAGGGATCTCAGGCAGTCTTTTTCGCTGCTTGCGTTGAGCCAAAGCCAGTTTGTCATTCTGTCCAAAGGTGGCAGGAAATTTGACAAACCAGTCTATTTCACGTACATTTACATTTCTATTTCACTTACATTTGCTAATAAGCAAAGTAGGTTCGCGATGGGCAGACTTGATGGCAAAGTGACAGTAGTAACGGGGCTAGTTGCGGCTTCGGTAAAGCAATTGCGAAACTCTTTGCAGCCGAGGGCGCTAGGCTAGTGTGCGCAAACCGTTACATGCAGGTAGTGATCACAAGATACTCGAGGGCTCGCTAATCACCACGGTTTCGGAAAATTTTATGATGTAATTTAGAATCTAGTTGGAGGAATATATATGACTGAGTATTCGTTAGAAGAGGTTCTTCATCCGAGGTCAATTGCTGTCGTCGGGGCCTCTGATGAAGGGCGCGGTTCACAGTTTTTTGGAACTCTGGTTGATTTTGGATTTAAAGGCGAACTTTACCCGGTTAATCCCAAATACACCGAAGTAATGAAGATAAAAGCCTACCCCACTGTCAGGGACATACCGGGCCCAGTCGATTTTGTGATTTCGGCTGCGCCGGCCCCGCAGGTGACCCAGATAATGCGTGACTGTGCTCAGAAGAGGGTCAAGGGTATTCACCTTTTTACTGCCCGCTTCAGTGAGACCGGCAGGAAAGATGCTGCTGAGATGGAAAGGGAAATACTGCATATCGCCAAAGAAGGCGGCGTGCGTATTATTGGGCCCAACTGCATGGGTGTCTATTATCCCAAGATGGGCATGGCTTTTCAACCCCAGTTCCCCAAATTGTCTGGCTCAATAGCATTCGCCTCCCAGAGCGGGCAGGCCGCCGGGGAGATAATCAATAAGACCACCCGAAGGGGCGCGTTTTTCAATAAGGCGATAAGCTACGGCAACGCTATTGATTTCAACGAAGCCGATTTTCTGGAATACTTTGCCGCTGACCCCGAAGTAAAAGTCATCATGATGTATATCGAGGGTCCTAAAAACGGTTCGCGGTTCTTTAATATACTCCGCGAAGTAACCAAGACCAAGCCTGTCGTGATAATTAAAGGAGGCCGCGGGCAGGCAGGAACCAGCGCGACAGCTTCCCATACCGCTTCCCTTGCCGGAGCCATAGAGGTATGGAATACGATGATAAGTCAATCTGGCGCTGTCTCCGCCTGCAGCATCGACGAGCTGGTGGATTTGGCTGTCTCATTCTACTTTTTACCGCCAATTACCGGCCGAAGAGCGGGTGTTATGGCAGGTGCTGGAGGGGCTACCGTCCTGGCAGCTGACCAGTGTGAAGAGGCCGGGCTTGATGTTGCTCCTTTGCCACAGGAGATTAGAGAGGAGCTAAGGAGTCGGGGTATCCAGATATGGGACTGGATAAGTAACCCGGCGGATTTCTCAATAAATATGGGGGATGACGCTTTTGGTCCTGCAGAGCTGCTGAAAATGATGGCAATGCATCCGGGCTTCGACCTGATTATTGCCTCTATAAATATTCCCGGTTGGGGAGGTCCGCCAGGTGGCAGAGGCCACCGTGGCAGAGGTAGTCCTTTTGGCAGAGGTGGTCCTCCCCCATGGGCTAATATGAATCTGTCTCCTGATGAAATTGTCAAGCAGTATACGCAAATCGCTGAATACAAGCCGGTACTGGGGTTACTCCACGACAGGAGTCCCGCGCCGAACAACGACGATAATGAGCAGGACGACGAGGGTTGGAAAAATGCCTGTGAGGTAACTGCCAAGCTTATTGAGCATGGAATACCCTTTTATCCGACCGTATCGCGGGCAGCCTTAGCCGCCAATAAGGTGATAGACTATTATCAAAGGAGGGGGCGGTAATAGCTGCCTACCGAGCGAACTTGCTATCTCTCACCTTCGTAGAAACGTGGGGTTGGGGATATTTATGATGAGCTTTAGTGCTAATTGTGCACTTCTACAATAGCCAGTGAATACCCCCACCGAGATCCTTCACTTAGCTCAGGATGACAGAAGGGGGCCCAAGGCTTTCACTCTTCGCATAAAACTCTCTCCCATCAAAAGGAGAGAGGATTAAAATGGTTTATGCAGTCAGCTATATGCAGGCAAGTTCGGTTACCAGGAGTTCCAGAGCTAATTTATCGCTATATTTGCCAGTTTTGATGGCTAAGTCGGTTTCCAAAAGCTTATCGTAAGCCCGCTTTACGCCTTCAAAATCATACAGTTTGGCCTGGCTAAGCGTTTTATCTAAGCCGTAGCTTGATTTCAGCCCCAACCTATCCTGAATCTGCAGGCGGGACAGCCCTTTTTCTAAATCTCCAGCTTGAGCTATTAAGCGGAATTGCCTGGTAATCATGACCAGAATATACGTTGGTGCCACACCCTCACCATATAGCCTATGAAGTATCCGTTGGGCTAACTCGGTCCGGCCTTCGGCCACGGCATCCACCAGAGCAAAGATGTTAGCCTCCTGGACATGACTTACCAGTTGTCTAACATCATCTTCGCTGATAGGGCGCTCCTGGCTATAAAGAAGCAGTTTCTGGATTTCACCATTCATCGCCCATAAGTCTCCACCTATGAGTTCAGCGAGCAAATTCACGGCCTGGGGGGTGATATCGCCGCCCTCTTCCCTTACCCGTTGTTGTATCCAGGCCTTTAAGTCCCTGCCTCGCAGCAAGGGGAAAGTTCTTACTTCAGCTAATGGTGAAAGCTTCTTTAATAGAGGATTTTGGCCCTTCACCTCCTCATCGATTAGCACCAGCACGGTGGTTTCGGGCATTTGCTCGATGTAAGAAGCCAGGCCTTCCCATTCCCCCAGCCCATTTTTAGATTTGCCTTTGCCAGACCGTGGTCTGCTTTGCTTTACCTCAAAGCGCCCTAATAAGCCATCGACTATAACCAGGCGATGCGAGGATAAAAAAGGAGCGGCACCACATTTATTTCTAAGTTCACTTAAAGTTAGATGTTGACCCTCTAAGTTGGTGGTGCTAGTCGCTACCATCTCCCAATCGCCCAGATCAGCTTTAATTTTCTCCACAGCTTGATTAAGGGAGAAATCGTCCCGACCATAAAGAATGTAGAACATTTACCTCGTATTCTATCACAGCAGGTGTGGGTAGGACTTGTGTCCCTCAGGGCGAGGCGGAGATGAACTCCGCCACTACATGTGTTTTGGTTGGGTGGAGATGAACGCAGCCACGACATTTTTTGACGGTTAAAAATTTAATTCGTAGGGGCGGGGCTTGTCCCCGCCCGATTGTCTTCAATCGTGCGAAGGGTTCGGATATGCCAAACGGCTGCTGTCAGCCAGTCGCTCAAACCAAAATATGGTAGGATATAATCATGAAGGTTGCCATTATCGGGATACCTGAAAGCGGCAAAACGACTATCTTTAATGCCCTGACCAGAGGCAAGGCTGAAGTTGCCGCTTATTCCCCTACCCTGGCTCCCAATACCGGCGTGGCTAAGGTGCCCGATTCCCGACTAACAGCGCTGGAAGGCATATTCCAGCCCAAAAAGACCGTTCCCGCGGAGGTGAGTTACATAGATATTGCTGTTTCCATCAAGGGCTTCGGTAAGGAAGGAGCAGGGGGAGAATTCCTGAACTACCTGACTACTGCCGATGCCTTGCTCCAGGTAGTCCGGGCTTTTGAAGATGATAAGATCCCCCATCCTGTAGGAAGCATAGAGCCGAAACGAGACATAGCTTCCCTAGATTTAGAACTCGCTATTTCCGATTTAGCTATTATGGAGAGAAGGCTGGAAAAATTGGAGACAAGTTTAAAAGGAGCTAAAGCAGCAGAGCGGGAGTCCTATTTAAAGGAGCAAATTCTGCTTCAAAAGGTTAAGGCGGAGTTAGAGAAAGATATACCAATAAGACTCCAAGGCCTGGCTAAAGAAGAGCTCAAAATGTTAGCCAACTATCAATTTCTGACCGCCAAACCCATGCTGGTAGTCCTTAATATCGGAGAGGGGCAAATACCACAGGCTTCACAACTGGAAGGCGAGATAAGTTCCCTTTACCCCCAGTTTGCCGTGGTAGCCCTTTGCGGCAAGCTGGAGATGGAGCTAGCCCAGCTCAGCGACGACGAAGCCAAAGAATTTCGTGAGGCCATGGGGCTAAGCAAACCGGCGCTTGACAGTGTTATCGACCTTTCCTATAGTCTTTTGGGACTGGTTTCTTTCTTTACCACGGTTTCCTCTGAGCTAAAGGCCTGGACCATCCCCGGCGGAACTCCAGCACCAAAAGCGGCAGGAAAGATTCACTCCGACATAGAAAGGGGATTTATCCGAGCTGAGGTTATCAGCTATAGCGATTTAGAAAGCTGCGGCAATCTAGCTGAGGCGCGAAAAAGAGGTCTGCTGAGGACAGAAGGCAAAAATTACATCATCCAGGATGGAGATGTAGTTACCTTCTTATTTAATGTCTAGGTACTTTTCATTCTTTTCAAGCTCCGAAATTTGACCCCCATTTATCAGTTGTGTTACCTTCCGTTATCAAATCAAGCGGGGGGAAGGCCTGATAAATCAGGCAACTACAAAAATCTGGAGGTAAAGGGCTTCCAAAATGACCAAATTTGAACGGGAAATCCAAGTTAAACAGACTCCATAAATGTAATAGTTGACACTATTGAGAAATTTATAAAAGCCTATGGCTAAATGAGCAAAGGAGGAAGGGAAATATGGAACAACTGGTTACAAAGGCGGCTTGGGACTTAGTTAACTCACTATATGCCGTTGCCCTGACGGGGGCTGGGATTTCAACCGAGTCAGGGATTTCTGATTTTCGGGGACCCAAAGGGGTCTGGACCTTAAATCCCGAGGCCGAAAGAAGAGCCTATCAAAGCTATGAGAAGTTTTTAGAAGACCCTAAAGGTTGGTGGGAAGAACTGTTGTCCCATCCCCGTGCCAGTCTTTTAGGCGGCCTTGAACAGGCTAAGCCCAACCCTGGTCATTATGCCTTGGCTGAACTTGAGAAACTGGGCGTCATAAAGTGCTTAATCACCCAGAATATTGATTCGCTTCATGAAAAGGCTGGGACTAAGAAGCTCTTAGAATATCACGGCAGTGTTGCCAAGCTAAGGTGCGTTTCTTGCAACTCGAGATTTAGGCGGGACGAATTTGATTTAGCTAAACTTATGCAGGAGAACCAGCTACCTCCCCGCTGTCCTAAGTGTCAAGGAATAATAAAAAGCGATACCGTTTTCTTCGGCGAGGCAATTCCCAGTGATGTGGCTCAGCAAAGCTTGGAGGAAGCCTGGAAATGCGATGTGATGCTCGTTTGTGGGACTTCGGCTGTGGTCTATCCGTTCGCTAACCTACCGAGGGTAGCCAAGCAGAAGGGGATGGTAACAATAATTGAGGTGAACGCTGACTTAACACCCCTAACTGAGGAAGGGATTTCTGATTACCTAATTCAAGGGAAAACTGGTGAAATTTTGCCGAAGATAGTTGAGGAAGTAAAAAGAATAAAAAAATAAACACTTGAAGCCCTTGAGCCGGCAAAGAATAGCTATGGGGGAGCAGTCTATGGAAGTGAGCATTAACCAGACTAAGCTAGCCATAATCCAGGGAGACATTACCAAACAAGCTACCGATGCCATCGTTAACGCCGCTAATCCCAGCCTAATGGGTGGTGGAGGGGTGGATGGGGCAATACATCGGGCCGGGGGCCCAGCAATATTAGAGGAATGCAAGAAGATCGTTGCCCAGCAAGGGAGATTGCCCACAGGCAAAGCTGTAATCACCACGGGGGGAAATCTCAAATCACAGTATGTGATACATACTGTTGGCCCCATCTGGCATGGTGGCAGCAGAAATGAAGCTGAGCTTTTGGATAGGGCCTATTACGAGTGCCTGAAATTAGCTGCCGAGAACAAATTGGCCAGCATTTCCTTCCCCTCTATAAGCACTGGAGCCTATGGCTATCCCGTTGATGAAGCGGCAAAAATAGCAGTAAGCACCGTTGTTTCGTTTCTTAAGGAGCAAGCGACATCCCTTAAAGATGTCGTGTTTGTTCTTTTCGATTCCCGAACCTACCAAAGCTATTGCTCCGCTCTGCAAGAAGTGACGGGTGGTTCTCAAGCCTGAAAGCAGCAAGGGGCATCTAAAACCTCGGAATTCGTCTTACACGGGATGCAAGCTTTTATATTGTGCGATGGCGAGATAGTCGCACCTCTTGTTCTTTACCGTAGTAAATGAGCTTTCCCTGGAGGAGCTGGGAAAGGAGACAAAATGAGTTTTATCCGCTTTGAAATGAAAAAGGAAGCCAGGCCTGGAAATAGCGCAGTCCATATTGAGAACTACTACTCGGTGCTATAATGAATCTAAGTAATTCCAAAAGGAGGTTCAGTCTTGTCTCTTGAAGAGTCTCTAGGATTTGTCGCTGGTGCACTTGTAACATGCAGCCTTATCCCCCAGCTTATTCGTGTCTTCCGGCTTAGAAGTGCACGTGAAATAAGTATGCTTTTTACCACCTTACTTTTATTAGGTCTCATCCTTTGGTTAGCTTATGGCGTCTTTTTCAGACTGATCCCAGTTATCCTTTGGAATGCGGTGGGTATAATTCTCGCCGCCGTTCTTTTGTATGCAAAACTAAAGTATGGGAGATAAGTCACTCACAAAACGTTTTCCCCCATATTTCCCTTGCAGATAGGCTTACGAGAGCCGAGCAAATTGCTCACTGATGAGATGTATCCGTACTTTCCTATGCAGTCGCTACGTCTTATCCTGAAAGTTATTCTGTTGAAAAGAATTCAGGCATCAAGTGTTTTTTACAGTTTGTACAGTGAGCATCGACAAAAAACTCTCACCGCACCTTCCCCCTGGCGAGCGAGGCAAATATGCCGCCGAAGCAGAGAACGGCGAAAATGATGAAGGACGTTTTCATGCTTTCCTGGAAAAGCGAATAGTACTCGGGTGTAATTTGAACCCTCCCCATGTATAGGGCAAACATCAACATGGCCAGTCCCATACTGAATGTCATGCCAACCTGCCGCATAGTTGCCAGTGTCGCCGAAGCTACCCCGTAAGCCGTCTTTGGCGCAGAGCTCATAACCGCGTTGGTATTGGGAGACGAGAAAAGAGCAAAGCCAAAACCAATCAGGAGCAAATTGCCTATAATGAACTTCAGAGGAGTTGCTTCATTTAGAAAAATGAAGATGATGAGTCCTACAGTGGTCAACGCCATTCCTGCGGAGGCAATTATCCTTGGTTCAATCCTATCCGAGAGCCTGCCGGCAAGCGGTGAAAAAACAGCCTGCATAGCGGGCATAGCGACTAGAATCAAGCCGGCACTTTCAGGATTGAATCCCTTCACATACTGCAAATAAAGGCTTATGAGGAAAGATACAGCGAATGTGGCACTGTAATTGATCAACGCTGCCAGGTTGGAAAAGGTAAAGGCCCTGTTGTTTCTGAAGAGCTTTATATCCAGGACCGGGCTTTTTATTCTCATCTCCCACCTGGTGAACGCTAAAAGCCCTATAGCGCCTCCAACAATCAACCACACTCCTGACATCGCCGGCAAGAGAGTAAAGCCGTATACCAGCGCTACAAGCCCAAGAATGTAGATTACGGAGCCGACGGAATCGAACTTCTCGCCCTTTGCCCCGGTCCACTCACCTTTTAGCTTCCATAAAACGATGCCGATAGCCACCAATCCCAGGAACGCGCTCAGGAAAAAGATGCTCCTCCAACCAAGACGTTGCGTCAGGATCCCACCCAAAACCGGGCCCAGGGAAAGGCCAATATATGTTGCTGCAACATTTATCCCCAGGATTTTCCCCCTCTCGTTGGCCGGAAATACAGTGGTAAGCAATGCTACCGCGGTCCCGGCAAGCATGGCGCCGCCAATTCCCTGCAAAACACGAAAAGAGATGAGCATAGTGGCGGAGTTTGCCATTCCTGAAAAAAGAGACGAGAGCGTGAAGATAACTATGCCACAGGTGAAAATCTTCTTCCTGCCATGTATGTCTGCTATTCTGCCGAAGGGAACAAGAAAGGCTGCTGAGGACAGGAGGTAGGCGGTGGCAACCCAGCCTAACAGGACTGCATCCAATGAAAGCTCCTTCCCGAGTCGCGGGAGAGCAATATTGACGGCGGAGCCCATGAAAGGAAAGAGAAAGGACGCCATCGTGGCGACAAGAAGTACCAGTCCTTTGCTGGTACCATTGCCCGCAGGGTCATCCATAATCGGCTAGTTTAACTTATTTACTGAGAACTCTTCTAGTCCTGGTTGGCATTCTTTAAGCAATTGCTTTACAGACCTGGTGCATTACATAGTGACGAAGTCGAGGAATACTAGATAACAGTTGCCTTAGCCGAAATATCGCTGTAAACTTCTGATTCCCTGTAGTTTTATATCAGAGAACACAGGAGAGCGCAAAAATGTTTTCTACCAAGGCCGGGGCTACCAAGCTACTGATTGGTGTAGTCGTCGGTTTAATAATATTTAAGGTGGTCGTTAGCTGGCTGACCGGCAGTATCAGCATACTGGCTCAGGCAGCCGACAGTTTATTCGATTTGTTTGCCGGAATAATTACTTTCTTTGCTATTCGCATTGCGGCTAAGCCACCTGACGCAAAACATCCGTATGGTCATGGTAAGGCGGAGGACATTGCTGGCGTTGTCCAGGGAATTCTCATCTTTATCGCTGGCGGATTGCTAATCTATTCGGCAATAGTCCGGATAATAGAAGGCTCTAGTATTAAACTAACCGAAGCTGGAATAGCTGTGATGGCGGTTTCCATAGTGGTCAGTATCTTCCTATCTCGGCATCTAATAAGTGTATCCCGAGCCACTGGCTCTGTAGCCTTGGAGGCTAATGCCCGCAATATTGCCATTGATGTCTACTCCGCCTCAGCCGTGTTGGTGGGACTGGCAATAGTGCGGTTCACCGGGCTCAATATTATTGACTCTGTGATTGCTATCGGAGTTGCTATTTACATACTGAAAGTAGCTCTTGATACTATCCGTAAGCCGATATCCGGACTGCTTGATGAAAAGCTACCTCCTTCACAACAGGCATTTATCGAAGACTGTTTAAGGAAACACAGCCGCGAGGTGTTCGGCTTCCACGCACTACGGACACGTCGGGCTGGAAGCCAGAGCTATATAGACCTTCATTTGGTAATGGCCAGGGACATTAGTTTGGAGCAGGCTCATCAAATATGCGACCGGATTGAGGTCGAAATACAAAGCACACTTCGCGAAGCTAGTGTAACCATTCATGCTGAGCCATGTGACAATAAATGTGAACAGTGCTCTGCAATCTGCTCAAAACGCCGAACCGATTGAAATGAGTGACGTTTTGGCCACTTCAAATCCAAGCAGAACTAGTAGTTAGGGACCTGAGCACCCCAATTGCTGGAGCAACCACCCGCCGCCGTAAACTATGGCGAAGCCAATTGCCAGGCAAATCAGGACTATGGTTGGACCTCTGAGAAGGAAGTTCTTGATCATAACAACCACCAGACTTTAGCTTGACTGCTTGTGGGCTTTCGTGGTCGTGGCTCTCTTGGATACAGCGTCCTTATATACTCTTGTCAGGCTCTTGCCATGCTGGGGCATCTTGGCCTTCTCCTTTGCTCGCCGCCTTTCTCTTCGTACTTGCTTGGTTTCCCTGGCAAGTTGGTTCTGGTCTGAAAGCTGCTCGTTTACCACTTAGTTTCGTATGAGCCGAGGATAAAATCGAGTTCATTTTGAAAAGCGGAGAGTTTTTCCTGGGGGAAGAGGCTTTCATCTACGTCAAGGAGCATTTTTGTTTCGTCCTGTGGTGAGCCCAGAATATGTACGCTGCCGCATTCCCTCGGGTCTTTCTCTTGCGCGGCCTGTGTTTTTAATGCCAACGTGGTACGCGATTGAGTGTCGCCGCTGGGAAGACCATATGTTTGCGACTCAGTCTCAACAGTTATAATCCCTTGTTTCTGCAACAAGCCTTGTACCTCGTCGTAGAGCATCCCGGGATTTAAGCCCCTATAAGTCTTTTTAACCTGGATTGTCATTTTATTCTCCTGCCGAATATTATAGCACTTTCCTAGTTTCGCTGCTAATATGATATAATTGGAATCTGAAATGAAAAAAGAATTGATGCAAATCTTAGCCTGTCCCGTATGTAAAGGGGATTTGGAGCTTAAAGTGGATGAAGAAGAAGGAGAAGAAATAGTCAGGGGTTCCCTTTATTGCTCTAATTGCAACCATTCCTACCCCATTATAGATACGATTCCCAATTTGTTACCGCCGGAACAGCAAACTTAGCTCAAGGGCTATACGACACGCCTGTTGTGGGCGATTCCCAAACTTCTACGTTCACCAACTTTACCGGAGAACTGGAAAGACGGGGCCGGAGCGCATCATATATAGTGGCAGCAATATTCTCGCTGGAGGGTCCAATCTTATCAAGGGGAGGCACATCATTCAGGCAGGTGTGGTCGAATCGAGCCAGGACTTCCCTCAGGTGCTGCTTTAGCTGGGCGAAATCGTAAGCCAGGCCAGTCTCATCGAGCCTGGCTGCTTCTAAACGAGCTACTACCTTGAAACGGTGGCCGTGTAGTCTTTCACACTTACCATGATAGTTCGGGAGGTAATGAGCGGCATCAAAGTGCTCTTCCACGAATAGCTGATACATTAATGCCTCCTGTGTATATCGGGCCCTAAATAATATCTAAAATTCAAGTTCTAAACGGTTTAGTTCCTTTGGATTTTGGGCGTTTGATATTGTTTGGAGTTTAGAAATTAGTATTTAATATTTGCCCTATCCCTTCCTATTTCTTCCTTTCCTTTTTCTGCTTGGGCTTTTTAACATTCTTTCTTCCCTTAGTTCCCATTGCTAGCCTCCTGTTTTGGTAACCTTTTCAATACTACTACAACGGCGCTCCGTTTTCTCATCGCTATTCTCTCTTACATTATCCTTATTCATTACCACTCATATAATACCATTTTCGCACCCCTTTTTGTCCTTTAACATCGTTAGCTAATTTGGCAATACTCTTGCCCAGCTTGGGATGAACTAAGTCTGGGGCGATTTCAGCTAATGGTATAAGAACAAAAGCCCGGTCTTGCAAGCGGGGGTGTGGGATAGTTAAGTTCTGAGTTTCCATAATCTTGTTGTCATAGAAAAGGATATCTATGTCTATAGGGCGAGGTGAATTTATTTGCCCGCTGGGAACTCTGCCCATTCTGGTTTCAATTTCTTTAGCGAGATGGAGAAGCTCATCAGGAGGCAAATTGGTGGTAATTCGGCAAACCAGATTGAGGAACAATGGCTGCTCCTTGTAGCCTACTGGCTCGGTTTCATAAATGGATGAGACAGCCTCAAGGTTTACTTTTGGAGGAAGCAGTGTTAAAGCCTGGCGGAGGTTTTCTTCGCGCTTTCGCAGGTTTGAGCCCAGACAAAGATAGGCAATGGCCAATTCGCTTACACGCCTCTCACAAGAGCATCGCTCATCTTGCACACGCGTGCCATCTCCTTGACATCGTGTATCCGAACGATATCAGCGCCTTTGGTGATGCCGATGGCTATGGTGGCTGCTGTTCCTTCTAGCCGCTGGTCGCCGGGTGGAACGAATGCCACTTCATTCAACCTTTGTTCAGGAGTTAAATCGAGCACCCAGCCTATAAAGGACTTGCGTGAGCTACCCAGAAGGATAGGCCTGCCCAGCGCCTGAAGTTCTTCCAGGCGTTGCAAAACCTCCAGATTTTGCTCCTGTGTCTTGCCGAAACCTATGCCTGGGTCGACGATGATATTCTCCCGGGGCACTCCTGCACTTAACGCTTGCTCGGTGGCTCTTTTCAAATCGGAAATAACTGCAGACATAATATCGTGGCACGGAGAGCCACGCTGATTACTCATCAAAGCAATTGGTACACCTTTTTGAGCCGCTAACTCGGCCAGCCTGGGTTCCTTCTTCAGTCCCCAGATGTCGTTTATCATGTTAGCTCCGGCATTTAAAGCCTGACGGGCTACCTCCAGTTTATAGGTATCCACACTCAGGGGCATCGATATCTTGTGGGCCAGCTTTTCCACAACCGGAATCACCCGCCGCAATTCTTCATCGGTTGAAAGCGGAGTTGAGCCAGGACGAGTGGATTCACCGCCGATGTCAATGATATCTGCTCCTTCAGAGGCTAATCGTTCTGCCAGGGCTACAGCTTCCTCAGCATCTGCCAGTCCATCGCCGGAGAAAGAATCCGGGGAAACATTTATCACGCCCATGACATAAGTTCGCTTGCCCCAGTGAAAGATGCTCCTGCCGCATGAGGTGGAACCTAGCTTGCTTGGTTTGTAATCAGGCATGTTATTGATTATAGCAGAGGAGGCGATTAAAATAGTGAGACAATAGAGTTTGGTATTTGAACTTGGGGCTTTGGATTTGTTTAGAGCTTAGAAATTAGGATTTGGAGCTATATATGGGCAAAACATTAGCTGAGAAGATTCTAAGCCTTAAATCGAATACCGAGGCTAAAGCTGGGGACGTCGTGATTGCTGACGTGGATTTGGCTTTTGTCCAGGATACTACTGGACCACTCACCGTAAGACAGTTTAAGGAAAGCGGTTTTGAAGCTCTGGCTAGGCCGCAGCAGACAATAATATTCCTGGACCATGCTGCTCCTAGTCCCGCTCAGCAGCTTTCCAATGACCATATTCTTCTGCGCCGCTTCGCTGAGGAAACAGGCTGTCGCATCTATGAGGTAGGCGAAGGCATATGTCACCAGTTGGTAGCGGAGCAATTTGCCAACCCGGGAGATGTTATCCTCGGCTCAGACTCTCATACTGTTACTGCTGGTGCTTTAGGGGCTTTTGCCACTGGCATGGGTTCCAGTGATGTTGCCGTAGCCTTAGCTCTGGGTAAAACCTGGTTTCGGGTGCCGGAAAGTTTTCTCATTGAGCTCAATGGCGTCTTTCCTCGGGGAGTTTATGCCAAGGACTTGATTCTGTATCTCATCGGCCAGATTGGTGCTGATGGTGCTAATTACAAGGCTTTGGAATTTGGTGGCGGGGCCTTGGCTCAGATGACTATGTCGCAGCGTCTCACTGTCGCCAATATGGCTGTGGAAGCCGGGGCTAAGGTTGGCTTGTTTCCCGGCGATGAAATCATCCAGGACTTCCTCATAGAGCATGGCCGGGGCGACAATTACAAGCCGCTATATACTGATGCTGAGGCACATTATGAGAAAGTCATACTTGTGAATCTCGGCCAGCTTGAGCCAATGCTCTCCCTTCCTCACGCTGTGGATAACGTTTGTCCAGTGACTCAAGTAAAGGGGGTTAGAATCCAGCAGGCGTTTATTGGCACTTGCACTAACGGACGTCTGGAGGATTTAGCCGTGGCTGCTGAGATTCTTAAAGGCAAGAAGAGGAATCCCAGTACTAGATTGCTCATAGCGCCAGCTTCGAGGCAGGTGCTCATTCGAGCTATAGAAAAAGGCTATATCCAGAGCTTAATTGAAGCTGGAGCAGTTATTCTACCGCCGGGTTGCGCCGCTTGCCCCGGTTTTCACCAGGGAGTGTTGGGAGATGGTGAGGTTTGCCTTTCCACTGCCAATCGTAATTTCAAGGGAAGGATGGGCAACCCCGAGGCTATGATATATCTGGCTAGCCCGGCCACTGCCGCCGCTTCAGCCATAAGGGGCGAGATTACTGACCCGCGGGAGTTTATGTAATGTCTGATTTAGTGCTCAAGGGTAAAGCCATTAAACTGGGGGATAATATCTCCACTGATGATATTATTCCCGGCAGGTTTGCCCATCTGAGGAGCAACTTGCCTGAACTCGCCAAGCACGTCCTGGAGGATGCTGCGCCTGGATTCGCCTCAAAGGTAAAGTCAGGTGATTTTCTCGTCGGGGGCAAAAATCTTGGTCTGGGTTCCAGTCGGGAACATGCCCCGGTAGTAATCAAAATGTCGGGGGTCGGCGCTATTTTAGCCAAATCGGCAGCACGCATCTTTTTCAGGAACGCCATAAACCAGGGTTTACCTGTCCTGCTTTGCGACACCGATAAAATCGGCGATGGCGATGAACTGGAGATAAACTTGACCGGTGGTATGATTGCTAATTTGACATCTGGCATTACATTGAACTGTAGTAAAATGCCGCCGATAATGTCCGCCATCCTTAAAGAGGGTGGACTTATCCCATATATACAGAAACATAAGGACTTTGTCATTACAGGATAACTTTCCTCTCCCTTGATGGGAGAGGATTAAGGTGAGGGTGATAACTATTATGAAACACAAAGTAACTTTTATCCCCGGCGATGGCATAGGGCCTGAAGTGGCTGAGGCGACACGACGGGTACTGGAAGCTACTGGGGTCAAGTTCCAGTGGGACACTGTGATTATAGGTAGTCAGGCTCAAGATAAGTTTGGCACACCGCTCCCTGACCAGGCCCTCCAGTCCATAAAGAAAAACAAAGTCGCCATTAAGGGACCGGTGACCACACCCATAGCCACTGGCTTCAGGAGCGTCAATGTTGCTTTGAGGCAGGCCTTGGACCTTTATGCTTGCCTTCGTCCCTACAAGGTGTACCCCGGTATAAACACACCATTCCAGGACGTGGACATAGTGGTAGTCAGGGAGAATACCGAAGACCTCTATGCCGGTATTGAATTTGCCAGGGGTGATTCGGAAACAAAGCAGTTACTGGAGTTCGTCTTTGATGCTACGGGAAAGGGGATAAAGAAAGACTCCGCCGTGAGCTTGAAGGTTATATCCCAAACAGCCAGCCGGCGGATTGTCAAATTTGCCTTTGAATATGCCAGACAGAACGGCAGAAAAAAGGTTACTGCGGTTCACAAGGCTAACATACTCAAATTCTCCGACGGACTTTTCCTGGATACTGCTCGTGAAGTAGCCAAAGAGTATAACGACATAGAATTTGGCGACATGCTGGTGGACGCAACCTGCATGGAGTTGGTCAGGAAGCCTCGGATGTTTGACGTCCTCGTGCTGCCCAATTTGTACGGCGATATAATTTCGGACCTCTGTGCTGGGCTGGTCGGCGGCATGGGCGTAGCGCCGGGAGCCAACATCGGGGATGAGGCAGCTATCTTTGAACCTACCCACGGAAGTGCCCCTAAATATGCCGGGCAAAATAAGGCCAATCCCGTGGCTACGATGCTCTCCGGGGTGATGATGCTGCGTTATCTGGGGGAGAAGGATAGCGCCGATAAATTGGAAAGCGCTATAGCTGAGGTCATAGCCGAAGGCAAGAATGTTACCTATGATTTGAAGCTCGACCCTGCCACCGCCGTAGGCACCAGCCAGGTCGCCGACGCTGTAATAGAGAAGCTAAAGCGTTAATCTGGACCAGGCGATTATGATGGAATTTCATGTGGCAAGTGCGTGATAGGAAGCGCTATCATAGCAGAGGGTAAATCGGATTGGGCTAACTCGGAGTTCGCATATACCGCTGTTAGGCGAAACCGCCGATGCATATTGCTGGGAGAAATATTTATGAAGACACGAATACGGAGATTTAATGATGCCGACGTAAATTACTTAGTTGAAATCCTTAAACTAAATAGCCAATATAACTATCCTGTTATTGATGGTTCAGATGCAATGAGAAGAGTGGCAAACTGCGAAGCCGCTGTTTTATTAGTTGCAGAAGTGAAAGAGCAACCCTGTGGATTTGTTAGAGCCGTTTATGATGGTTCTCGGGCTCTTATTCATCTTCTCTCAGTACATCCGACTTATCAACGTCATGGCATTGGTAGTACACTCGTAGACGCAGTCTGCGCAGAACTGTCTCGCCGAGGCGCGCCAACCGTTAGTGCTACTGTGACCGAACAAAGCATTGGGTTCTGGGAAAAGAAAGGTTTCAAACGAACACCGGCGTTCCTAGTCTTTAAGGAATTTGAGGGAAATTTTTGTAGAGGTATTGGCAGCATCGCCTAAAAACGGACATACGGCTCGCTTACGCTCGTCCAAGTTCGCCCTTAGGGCGAATTCGTATGTCCGCGGGCGTTGTGCGAAATTGCCTATCGACAAAAATCGACATTAGAGGGTTACTATGAAAGTTAGCATAACTCCAAAATACAATCCAAAAACGGAAAAAGTGTATTGCTGCGTTCCAGCCGTTCTTCAAATGATTCAAGAGAGGAGATGTCTTAAATTTGCTTCACAAGATGAAATCGGTTATCAATTAGGTTTAATCGTACCAAAAGATAAGATATATTTGTTTAGTAAAGTGCGAACAGGCAGAATGCCGAAAACTGGTTGGGGAACGCAAACTAGGAAAAAACAATATTCTGTCAACAACTACTTCATTAAGAATAAACTTCCTCTAAAATTGAACATTTATGATCTTCAGAAAATTGAAGATGTTTCCAAATTTATTATTCAAAATCTTATGAAAAATAATGATATTACCGTTTGCTACAATAGCCAGATTCTATTTGGCAAGGGGGATATAGAGCACGTTTCTTTAATCCAAGAGATTGATGCTGAAAATGACAAACTAACTATCGTGGATCCAGCTATAGGGACTCCGAAAATTAGAAAAACCAGATTACCTAAGTTAATCGAGGCCTTGCAGTCTCACGAAGCAAGTAAGATAGGATGTTTTTGGATTGTTTCAAGGGCATAATATTGATGGCAACTTCGCACAACAATCGGGTATCTGGCTTCAGTGCTTCGCACTTTCGCCCAAATCCAGCCTAACGGCTGGACTTCAGATACTCTCAGGACGTTATCAGAAATTTTGATGCAGATTTACAACGAACTTGGTAAAGAGCTTTAAGTCAAGGAAAGCTAGGGTGCTGGGAGGCAGCAGGTCTTCTTAACCAGCCGCTAAGACCTTATTCAAATTTTTGACTTACCTGGGCATTACAAGCTACCATGTCAACATGAGCACAAGCAAGGCGCCCGAGTTAGCCCTTTTCCCTTTAGCCGCTGAGGTGAATAATCAAGGGCATCTTGTTATCGGCGGCTGCGATGTCGTTGACCTGGCCGAGGAATTCGGCACGCCGCTCTATCTTTTCGATGAGTCAACCCTCCGTCATAAGTGCCGTGAATTCAAAGATGAGTTCTGTAAATATTATCCTGACACCCTGGTCATTTATGCATCCAAAGCCTTCCTGAACCGAGCTTTAGCTCTTATATTTAAGGAAGAGGGACTGGGACTCGACGTCGTCTCCGGGGGGGAACTTAGCATCGCCCATTCCGTGGATTTTTCTCTGGACAAGGTTTATTTCCACGGCAACAACAAGACGCCGGAAGAACTGAATCTTGCCCTGGATTTGGGAGTGGGCAGAATTGTGGTGGACAACTTTTATGAGCTTGAGATACTTAATGGGCTGGTCAAGGAAAGGGGGATGAGGCAGGATATTTTGCTTCGCCTCACTCCGGGGGTTGACCCCCACACTCACCAATATACTACTACCGGGACGATAGAGAGCAAATTTGGCTTTCCTTTGGCTACCGGGCAGGCTGAAGAGGCGGTAAACCAGGCTTTGTCAGCCTCCAACCTTAACTTTCTAGGCTTTCATTTTCATCTCGGCTCCCCGGTGCCCGAGATTCAGCCTTATGAGCTTGCTATAGAGATTGTTGTTCGCTTTGCCCGAGAAATGAATCGAAAATTCGGATTTGACCTTAGCGAATTCGACATCGGTGGCGGCTTTGCCGTTCCATATACGCTGGACTCTAAAGTACCCACAATAGCCGACTATGCCCGGGCTGTAACTGGCAAATTGAATAGTCTTGTTTCAGAACTGGGATTGAGTCACCCCCGGCTCATTATGGAGCCAGGAAGGGCAATTGTCGGCCAGGCTGGAGTGGCATTATACAAGGTCGGGGTGATAAAGGAGATACCTGGCATAAAGAAATATGTCTGTGTCGATGGCGGCATGAGCGACAACATCCGCCCGGCTCTCTATGGAGCTAAATATGAGGCTTTGGTGGCTAACAAAGCTTCAGAGGCAGAAAGAGAGGTAGTTACCATTGCTGGCAAGCTCTGCGAGTCTGGTGATATTTTAACAAACGATATCAATTTGGCTTCCGTGCATCCCGGTGACATCATAGCCATTCCAGTTTGCGGTGCTTATTCCATCCCCATGGCGAGCAATTATAATGTCATGCCCAGGCCGGCTATAGTCATGGTAAAGGAAAGTCGAGCGCATCTTATTCGGCGGCGGGAAACTTATCAGGATTTAATGAACCTGGACCTGATTTAACATGTGGCAAGTTATAGGACAGGATAAGATTTTATCTTTGCTGGATTACAGCCTTAAAACCAATGCTATAGCCCACGCCTATCTTCTGGCAGGGCCGCGGCATGTGGGTAAAGGGACTTTAGCCTTCAATTTGGCTCAAGCCCTGAATTGCGATGGCCCCGAACTGCCTTGCGGTCAATGCCGTTCCTGCCAGCGAATCCTAGAGGGCAAGCACGCTGACGTCACTCCTATTGGCTTGGATTCTAAAACGGAGATTGGCATTGATGATATTCGAGGGCTGCAGCGCTTAGCCAACCTGCCACCGTATGAAGGCAAGTGCAAAGTGTTTGTCATTGATGACGCTGAGTATCTATCTACTGAGGCGGCTAATTCCTTGCTTAAGATATTAGAAGAGCCACCGCAAAGGGTAGTTTGGCTTTTATTAGCTGCCGAGGAGGAGCACCTCTTGCCGACAATTGTTTCACGTTGTCAGCGGCTGGAATTGAAGCCTGTGCCGTCAGAGCAAGTACAAGAGGTACTCGTCAACTCATATAACGTTGACGTGAAAAAGGCGAAGCTTTTGACTCAATTGTGCCATGGTTGCCTTGGCTGGGCCCTGTCCGCTTTGGCAGATGACGATATATTGGAGCAGCGATCCCAAAGGATAGCCAGGCTGGTCTCCTTATTAACTGCCAGTCTAGGGCAAAGGTTTGCCTATGCCCAAGAGCTGGCAGGCCAATTTAGCCAGAACCGGAGAGCCGGGGCAGAAATAATGGAGATTTGGCTTGACTGGTGGCGTGATTTGATGCTCATTAAGGGTGGTTGCAAGGAGGCCATCATCAATGTGGATTGTGAGGTAGCTCTGGAAGAACAAGCCAGGGGATTAAGTCTGAGCGAGATTAAAGGGTTTCTTGCTAGTCTTTGCTTGCTACAGGAGGAAATCTCTAAAAATGTTAATCCCCGTTTAGCACTGGAATGGCTGATGCTCAATTTACCCAGAAAAAAACTGAGTATAAAATCCTGAATGAGAATATTATTTTGGAGTTTAGAATATAATATATCTCAATGGCTAACATAGTTGGAGTCAAATTCCGCCCTAGAGGTCAATTGGTTCACTGTGACGCTGGTGAGATGTCCCTGCAAGTAAACGACTATGTAGTGGTGGATACCGGGCATGGTCTGGAGGTGGCTAAGGTCGTTACTCTTGAAGCCCCCTCTCAACCAGGCGAGCAATTAATGATGGTAGTACGCCAGGCTGAGGCTGAGGATTTAGAGGAAGCTCGGCGGAACTTGGAAAAAGAAGCCTTAAGCAAGTGCAATGAAATGGCAGCCCAACTTGGTTTAAAGATGAAACCACTGGCGGCTCGCTATGATTCTCAGGACGAGCACCTGACCGTATTCTTCAGAGCTCAGGAGAGGGTGGACTTCCGAGACTTGGTTCGTAAATTAGGCCATGCTTTGGAAATACGGGTACAGTTAAGGCAAGTGGGGGCAAGGGATGAGGGTAAGCTGTTGGGCAAAATAGGCAGGTGCGGCTATCCTTTATGTTGCCAGAATTTCCTCACCAGCTTTGCTTCAGTATCCATTAAAATGGCCAAGGAACAGAGCTTGGCCTTGAATCCTATGAAGATATCGGGAATCTGTGGAAGGCTCCTTTGCTGTTTGTCATACGAAAACAAAGAATATGCAGCTGTGAGAGAGAAGATGCCTCAGCCGAAACAGGAAATATCAACACCCTGGGGTAAAGCTAGGGTCATCAGCACTAACTTGTTCAAGGAAACGGTAACAGTACAATTGGATAATGATGTGGTTAAAGAGATAGCTCTGGATGAATTAATTCATCCAAAAGAGGAGTCTGAGTTTTCTCAAGAAGCCGATCGAACTCAGAGCAAATTCACGGGGTAACAAGTAAGTTTTTTTCGATTTTCACCTCTTAAGATAAGAGGGTTTAGGAGAGTTATGAAGCAAGCAACAATAGGTGTCTGTCGAGATAACCCCCTTTATCTCAAGGGGGGATGTTGAAGTAAAGAGCCCTAATTTTAAGACGGAACTTGTAGAAAAACTAAACTATTACTTCGTTGGGGTTAAGTAAATTCAAAGAGGGTAGATATTTTTGCCATTCACCATGATTATTGAGAAGGTGATAGGGAATATAGAAGCCATCATTTCGAGGAGAACGCGGCTGGCGCAGCAGTTTCATACTTGCTTCATCCGGCGTACGTCCGCCTTTGTGTCTGTTGCAGGGGATGCAGGCACTAACCACATTGTCCCAGGCGTGCTGCCCACCACGCCGGCGCGGAATAACATGGTCTAAAGTAAGGTCCTTGGTCTGTCGGCCACAATACTGGCAGGTGTGTTGGTCACGACTAAATACCTCGAGCCTGCTCAATTTTCTCTGATGGCGAGGACGCTTAACCATATAGACGAGTCGGATTACTGAAGGTATCTGAAATACCTGGGTAACAGAGTGAAGCTCACCTCTGCTATTTTCCAACACTTCAGCTTTGCCGCGAAAGATTAGCACTACAGCCCGACGCGTGCGACATAAGTTAAGGGGCTCATAACTCTGATTAAGCACTAAAATAGGAGAATCTATCATAGCTACAACCTATTTATGAAGTTCGCCGTGAAAATTCATTTTGCTCCTTTTCAGGAGTAATTGTTTAGCTATTTTAGCAAGCCTTTCTGGCCAGTGCAACAGTTCGAATTAACCACGTCTGCACTTTCTAGTGTGGATGATTTGGGACTTGAGTTACAATCAAAAAGTGTGCAAATAGTTAGCGGCAGCGGGTACCCTTTCTGCTCTCACTCCCAGACTTCATCTTCGGCAAAGTCTTCCTCCAGCCCTAATTCGTCAGCCTCGTCCTCCATATAATTGAAGGGGCCTTCATGGCTGAAGGATTCTTTTCGGCCCAGGAATGGGCGAGAAAAGAGCCTCCTTATCTCGGCGCCGCATTCGGGGCATTTGCTAAGTGGCTCGTCGTTTATTCCCTGCCTCACCTCAAATCTTCCTTTACATAGCCTGCAATGAGCACCGTCTACTGCTTTATACTCATAAATTGGCATTTTACCCTCACCTCCATCCTCTCCTTTCGAGGGAGAGGAGACTAATTATTTCCCGCAGCAATGCTTGTATTTCTTGCCTGAGCCGCACGGGCAGGGGTCATTCCGGCCAACTTTCTTGCCCACCATAACCGCCTCCTTCTTTTTTGGAGCTTCCTTAGCAATACCGACGTGGTAAATGCTATGGGCAACGTCATGCTGAATGCCAGCTAAGAGGGCTTCAAAAGAGGCATGACCCTCCCTCTTATACACTATCAGCGGCTGTTCCTGACCGACAGCCCGCAGACCTATTCCCTGACGCAGGTGCTCCATGTCAGTAAGGTGGTCCATCCATAACCGGTCGATAACTCGCAGCATTACCAGTCGCTCTGCTATTCGCATGTTATCAGGGCCTAGTTCCTGCTCTCGCTGGTTGTAAAGCTCGATGGCATAATCAGTCAACTTTTCTGCGATTTGCTTGTCACTGAGTTCAGAAAGCCCGTCGCTTCTGAACTGCGGAGGCAAGGGGAAGATGGTGGATACATCCTCAAGTAAGCCGGATAAATTAGATTGCTCCTCTTCCTGCTCGTAGCTAGCGCTGCTGAGACGCCTGGCTACCAGGCTTTGGATTTCATCCTGGACCATAGATATTATATTTGCCTTAAGGTCGGCGCCACTGAGGATTTTTCTCCTTTCGGCGTAAATCACCTCGCGGTGCTTGTTGATGACATCGTCATATTCCACAAGGTGTTTACGAATATTGAAATGATAGCCTTCGGTCTGGACCTGGGAATTGGTCATAGCCTTAGTGGCAAAGGAATGCTCAATGGGGCTATTTTCATCCATACCGGCCCACTGCATAATTCCCTTAACACGTTCACCGCCAAAGCGGCGAAGAATTTCATCTTCTAAGGAAGCATAGAAACGAGAGCTACCCGGGTCTCCCTGCCTTCCTGCCCTTCCTCGGAGCTGATTATCAATGCGTCTGGCTTCGTGGTGCTCAGTACCTACAATGTGAAGTCCGTCAAGCTCAACCACCTTATTATGCTCTTCCTGCCATTCTGCTTCACCACGCTCCTCAGGAGTGCCACCAAGGATAATATCCACACCTCGCCCGGCCATGTTTGTGGCTACAGTTACCGCCTCGAGACGCCCGGCTTGAGCGATTATAGCTGCCTCCTTTTCATGATGCTTGGCATTTAACACTTGATGGGGTATGCCATTTCTCTTCAGGAGGTCGGATAAATACTCTGATTTCTCGAT